>TARA_R100000353_G_scaffold175967_2_pt1 | contig 38363 bp, 38 predicted proteins | sample TARA_R100000353 | Tara Oceans TARA_R100000353 (sample SAMEA2620663) | marine metagenome | biome: marine biome (ENVO:00000447); feature: surface water layer (ENVO:00002042); material: "saline water (ENVO:00002010), including plankton (ENVO:xxxxxxxx)" | depth 5 m | reverse complement strand
TGTGTACTACATTAGATGAGTTCAACAATACAAATAAAAACATAGCTTTACAGATTGTAAGTGGAAGGGAAGGTATATCACTGCGTAAAGCAGATGCATTAGTATATTATAATATTGACTTTAGTGCTACATCTTATTGGCAAAGCCGAGATCGTATGACTACAAAAGACAGATTGAAGAATGAGGTGTACTGGGTTTTTAGTAAAGATGGAATAGAAAAAGATATCTACAAAGCGGTTGTTAAGAAGAAAGATTATACCCTATCACATTTTAGAAGAGATTTTATAAATTTGTAGTAATGAAGAGGTTTGTTATATTTACTCTGATTTGGATCAGTCAAAATTTAGCAATACCTTTTTGGGTTGTAGGACATATACATTTGTCTATACATAACTTTCATGATGTTGTTGAAGTGTTATCTTCAGTAGGATTGAATATAATAGTAGCAATAGGATTTTATTTAGATTATAAATATGACCGAACAACAAATACAAAATAAAAGGATTAGGCAATTGGAGGCGGAGGGATACTATGTTCTTAAGCTTATAATGACGAATAAGAATGGTATACCCGACCTCCTTGCGATCCCACCCAATAGTGATGTTTTGTTTTCTGAAATAAAAACACCAAAAGGAAAGCTAACAAAACTACAAGAGTATAGATTAAAAGAAATAAAAAATCATGGATGTAAAACAGAGATATATAAGGGAGGCGGGATATGATGTAGGCGAAGACTTTATTGAAACTATACAGACAATAGATCTACGCACAGCTATAAAGATAGCTACTTTTATTTCCAAAGAAAGACCAAAACTTAAAACAAACTTGTTAGTATCTTCTGTATTAGCTGGTGTAATCATCGATGACTATAACAAACCAATTACCTTTGCAGTTGAGTTAATTAAAACTAACGATCCCTATATAATACTATCCGATCTAAAATTTATTTCTATGGATGAGTATCTTGATTTGTATAATATTAATAAAAAAATTAACTTAAAAAGTTAATAAGTCAATTATTTTTTTATATTTGTTACAATTATTGTGCAAATGTTCTTTAATTAATTCAACAGGCAATGAATGGGAGTTAATTGCTAATTAATGTCAAGAGTCGCACCAGAGGATAAACAATTTATTACACATGTAGAATTTATATGTGATGAAATCCATGACTATGGTGATAAACTTTATGAAGATCTTTTGGAAAGAGATTATGAAAAAGTAAAAACAGATTCCAAAGAGCTTATAAAAAAATTAGCTGATCTAATTCAATCAATGTCTGACGAAATTTAAATCAATGAATAAAGAAAGAGCTAAAGAGTTAAAAGTATTTTGCAATACAGTTGCAGAAAGATTTTCTCAAAAAAACCGAGAAGGTAATTTTAACAACGAAACATTTTTAGTGGATGAAATCATACCAACATCCGATGATTCTGCTGTTGTAAATTTTATAAAAAATACTGGCAAGATAGCTGTTGCTTTTTGTTACTATATAAATAAAGGAAGATCAAAAGGATGGAAGTATTTCTTTCCAACAGATTCACATGTAAACGGATTTCAATCCTTCCTATACTATAAATTAGAAGCAGAGAGAAGAAACTTTAATAAAAACTTTGTTGTAGAACAGTACAATAGAAACAGAGAATTTAAAGATCATATAAAAACAGAAGATGAAATACAATACAATTAAATCAGTTTTAAGAAATCAAGTAAGGGTTGGGCTAAAAGTAATGTGGACTTGGGATAAAAATAAAAAAGAGTTTACTCAGATTTATAAAAATTATGATGATGGGTTAAGAATTTTTACTCCTGCACAATTACTACAAGAGTTAGAAGACGTTAGCAAGTCTTAGCCTTTAGCAGTTCGGCACACTTTTCATACTCTTCAGTGTATGTAAAGTATTCAATAAGAGTATCATAGATATCATCCTGCATCTTTACATATGTCCTTCTGGGATCTATTAATACACAAAAAGATTGGTCAGCTTCCTCAATAAGTTGGTCGATAGTTTTTTTACCTAATAGTAAATTATAGGTATATCTCATACATAAATCCTCATCAAACTCTTTCATAAACCTAACTCTTTATCAAGCTCTTTCATTTGTCTATCTAACTCTAACTCTTGCTCATACAAATCAGGAAAATATAATCTCATTTCCTCTTTTGTAAGCTTGGTTGGTTTTGGATCTTTACCTTCGATGACATATTGAGAATAATTAAATAATCTTAAGAAATCTTTTTCAGTACCGCCTTGCCCTAACTCTCTAAGATTTCGAGCATACTTAACAATGTTAACTAAAGGTAAAGGAGCTGCTGGAGTCAAAGCTAACTCTGAGACTCTTAATATTAATCTTTGTGTAAGCTCCGATTTTTTTTCAGGATCTTTTGTTTTCTGTATTCTTGAATATAAATTAGTTATTTCACTTGTAACATTTAAAGGAGCTAAAGACTTTGTTGTTCCAGCCCAAGGCTTGTCCTGAGCGGCATCAGCAATCATAGATATTACATCTCCAACAATAAATAAAGCATTAAAGTTTCCGATTATTGCGGCTCTTGCTAAATCCTCTTTGTCATCATCCTCTAAATCTAAAGGAAATCCTAATGCAACCCATTGAAAAAACACTGGCATCAGCACATGATATTGAACTAACTGTCTAAGGTTTTCTACTACACCTCCTTGGCCAGCTTTTCTATCTAAAGATTTAATCTTTCTATACAAATTTCTAAAAGCTCCAAATTCTTTTCTCAAATATTGTTTTGGAGTTGTAAGAAACATGTTAAAAGATCTTATAATTGGATCTGAAGTTTGATAAAAATCTTTGTCTTGTAAATCAGAAGACTGCTGCGTGTTCTTTGCATCGTCCTCAAATTTTTCAATAGCATAATCTATTGCTTCTTGTTCGGTAGCGTTAGGGTTTTTCTTTTTAAATTCTGCTTTGTAGTATAAGTAGTTTGGACTACCACCTAAAAATATAGCACCCATATCACCATATTTGACAGGGGCCATCATAATCTTCATTATCAAACTTTCACCCACTTCAAACGGTACATTGCCATATGAACTATAACTTTCAATTACATTTTGTATTCTCTCTGAAGCTCTGTCTTGAACATAAACAGAGTTATCCCAGATTTCTTTATAGACTTTTTTAGCTTCAGCTAAAGTTTTAACTGAATATTTTACATAGTTTCTATATCCTATATCATTTGCAAAAGTAATAAATGATGTCATCTGTTTTAAGAATATAGTAGGATTTGCACCCAATCGAGTAGCTATGAACATATTGTTTATCATATTAATAAACTTCGCTCTACCAGCGTTATTGATACCTCTTCTTGCTATTTTTTCTATCGAAGATTTTATTAAAAATAAAGTTCCCTCTCCGTAATTATCTTCTATCGCTTCAGCAATCAGGGGATCATCAAACATTTTATTAATATCTCTTACACTTTCAGCATATGATGCAAACCATTCCATGTCAGTTATGTAAGACATCATTACATCTAACATATCCATATCTACAATAGGTTTGTCATTTGCTTTTCTAACTTTAGTAGATGCTGCTGAAACTTGGTTATTAGATTTTAAATCTGTACCTAATAAATCTAAAGGGTTAGGAACATTGTTCTCTCGGTAAATTCTTCCTGCATAAAAATCATTCCAAGGTAAATTTGTTCGGTATATTTTTTTATAAACCTTGTTATAATGTTCGTACAAGGAAGGATAAAATTCTTGAACCATCCAATCAGCTAACTCTTTATTTTTAGGATCTACTTCAGCCATCAAAGCATCCATAATACGTTTGTGATCTGGACCAAAATTTACGTTATCTGGGTTTTCAAAAGAAGGAAGGTTAGCTGGATCCTGATACTGTTGATTTTGATATAAGATTTGACTTTCACTTAATATAATTGTGTTCTCATCTTTAACTTTTTGCAAGTTATTTTTATTTTCTCGAGTAGGGTTTTCATCAAATTTCTTTTGAGCATCATCAACTTCTTTCTGATTGCGATATATGTTTTTTGTTTTAGACCAATCAACAGGTTTTCTTAATTTGTTTATAGCTCTTTTTCTATCTATTTTTTTATCTCCAAATAATTCTTTTAGTTTATTTTCAATATTCTTTTTGTTTCCTAACATTCTTGCTTTGTACTCACGACTGGCTTTATTTATTCTTTCATAAACTAATTTACGAGCCCTTCCTCCAATCAAATCTCCAGGAAGTTTCGTTATATAATTCATCAGGCCAGACAGACTTTCACCTGTTTGTAAAAAAGACTTTAAAAATGTTTTAATATTTCTTGCAGCTCTTATTAATATACGATCTTGTTTTCTTTTATTTGCTCTTCTCTTTCTTTTACCCTTAAGTTGTTTTGCTTTTTCTATTTGATCAGGATCATTCATGTCAATTTTATCACCTGTGACAGCTTCATACATATCTTCCTTGTTCTTAGTATATCTATCTCTATCTGCTTTTATTTGATCCTTGAACTTTTCTCTACCCTCATTTATTACCTGTTGTAAAATATTAAAGGCATTACTTAAAGATTCAACTTTATTAGTGTCTGTGTTTAACATTAACGTAGCATTGTTCAAATTAATTAGTATTTGAATATCTGTAAGTCTACTATAATCACCTTCAGTCAACGCTTCTTCTTTATTCATAATTGATTCATATTCTTGATTCAATTCTAAATTTCTTCTTACAACATCTTCAGCTACCATACTGTCAGATACCATGTCGTTTTTAAGAGCTTTAATTCTATCATTAACATCCACCGTAATCTTTTTACCCTTAGCTCTACCACTCTCTATCTTCTCATACTTATCGTTTAATATTTTATTTATTTGAGTTTCTAAATTAGATACCTGTATTTGTGTTACCTTATCTACAACTTCTTGTATAAGATTATCAAGGTTTTCTTTTGTGGCATTTGTAACTTTAGAAATCAAATTAGTTACCTCACTCTTAGTATATAGTCCTTTGGGTATTGATCTTCTAATAAAGTTTCTTAATTTACTTTGTGCTGATTTCAATTCTCTTGCACCTCTTTTTATGTCTTTTAAAGATTGTTTCAGCGCTCTTAATTTTAAGTTAGTTCCTTGAGATGGTCTAACACCAAAACCTTTTTGCATTCCAACAATCATTTCTTTTTGCTGAGTAGATAGACCTTTACGATTTTGATCCGATTGATCTTTGAAAAGTTTAGTTTTTTCTAATTGCTCAACAGCATAATCAAAAGCGTCTGCATCAGTAGCTTTATTTTTCTTTTGCCACTTTTTAGTCTTATTATAAATGTTTTCAAATAATTTAATTCCAGCATTCATACCTTCTTTTACATTAGTAAATGCAGGTGGGATAGCAGAAAATAAATCAACGGGTACTTTTAATAATTGATTTGCTTCTTTAACACTTAATTTTTTTACTCTAACTAAATAATCTTTTATAGCTGGTCCAGTAAAATTATTTTCTCTTGCAATTTGAACAACCTCTACTGGGCTCATGTCTTTTTTTAATACATCTGAAACCTGTTGTCTTTGTTTAGTCGGTCGATAAACTTGCCCATTTTCATCCTTCAAAAAATATTTTGTTGTTTCTCCTCTATCTCCTCTTGTTCTTTCAACAGTCAATCCCGTAGATGCAGCCCACTCTTTTAGTGCAGCTTCATCGTAAACATCTTTAACATCTATCAATCCTTTACGATTCATACGATAAAAACTCGCAAGCTTTTCTGGAGATTTTTTAGCTGATAATTGCTGACGTTGTTTTGGTTTTGAAACGCTTTCAGTTACAGTTTCTTTCTCAGTAACTTTTTTTACCCTACCCTCTACAACACTTACATTTCGTACTGCATAAGCCTTACCTGATTTTTGAACTAACACTTGGCTTCCAGGTTGTCTGTTTTTAAGTAAATGTAATATAGGATTACTTTTATCTTTTAATGCTATGTGAAAAGGATAACTTGGGTGTGAATCTTGAGTTACCTCTACCTCTCCATTAATTTCAATAACAGCATATACATCCCCAACATTTAATCCTTTTGTAAGTTGCTCTGCTGCTATACGAGCAATTAAATCAACTAAACCATTTGCAGTAGCTGATGTTTTTTTAGCTAAAGTTTTGTTTGTATCTCCATTTAAAAAACTAATAATAGCTTTTCTACTTTCTTTAGGTAAATTTTTAGCTAACTCTCCAACTATATCTTCTATTATAAATCCTCTTTTTTCAAATGTAGTTGTTTTAGGATCAGTAAAATACTTATTTACATCTTGTTTTAAATTCTTCGCACTTTGTCTTAAGTTTATATTTCCTCCAGCATTTCGTACAGCTGTAGAAACTGCCGATCTAAATAATGATGGGGATATTAAGTTGTTATCTAACATTACATCAAGTATTGCCAGAGTAGACTTTACTCCTGAAGCACTGCTTATTAATTTTTTATCAGTCCCTTTTGTTAGTGTTAAATAAGCCTTACCACCATTTTCTTTTAACTGTCTGTTTAAAGATTTAGCTATAGTATTTGCAGTGCCTTCTTTTCCTGAAGCCCATACATCTCCAAACTTAGTTACAAAAAACACCCCACCTTCTCCTTCAAAAATCACCTTTCCTTTATATTTAATTTCTCCTGCCAACATATCATCAGGTGAGGTAATAGTAACAGCAGCGTCCTCTATAAAAGAAATGTCTTTTGGTTCTGTAATTAAACCTTTTTTAATCATGTCCGCAACGCTTTCTTGTTGCGTATAAGTTACTTCAAAGTCTCCTACCTGATTTTTTTGTAAAGTAGATGCAGGATTATCTACTACTTGACCTCCTTTAAAAGTATCTAAAGGTTGTATATCTTCTTGTGTAATCTCTTCTCCTTTAGTTATTCTTTGAGCTAAAGTTTTAAGTAAATCTAATGTAGTATCATCAGTTTTATTTTCTATATCTATACCAAATAACTTAGCTAAACTATCTAACCAAGAACGCACTATATTTTTTTGAGGTGTGTCTAATATATCAAAGTTTTCTACCAGTAGGCCTAATAGTTCAGAAACATATTCTTCATTTTGAAAATCTGTATACTGGTTTGAAAAATCATCTAACTTTTTTAGTAGATCTTTATTTTTTATAGACTTCTTTAAAGAGTCTACCATTTTTTTTGTAGCCTCACCAATTTTTAAATCTGTGCCATATTTATTAAACAGCAATGCATGAAATGCCTCGTGTGCAGCAGTAGTTGTTTTAGCTTTAGGTAAATTAATATGTATCGTATTAGAAGGAGGATCAAAAGTTCCTCTACTATCTGGATTGTCTGCAAAGTTTTTATAAGTATCCTGAGATCTATGAACTACTATTTTTACTTCAGGTAATATTTTATTTATTGCAGCAGCTGTTTTCTCTACTAATTTAATAATACGGTTCTCGTGTTGTTCTACTGTTGTATTAGCATTGTCAGATTTAAATTGATCACTTTGATAATAATTATCCTGCTGATCATTAACAGTTTCTGTTACACTTAAGTTTTCATTTACTTGTACTCCTGAAACAGTTTCGTTTTGATTAGTTACAGATGACTCTACATTTATATCATCAACAACTGTGTCATCGGTTGTTAAATCATTTTCATTCATAAATGCTTCTAAATCTCTGGACTCAGTTTGTATATCTTCCTGAGTTCTGACATCAGTTTGTGTATCTGTTTTAGTATCAGTCTCTTCCTTAATTAAGGTTATAATATCTTTTTTAAGAGGTATAGTTTCTATATCTCCTAAATTTTTATCTCTTACAATAATAGCATCATGACCTTTAGATAAAATATCTTTAATTTTTTCTACTGTCCAAACCTCCTTCTTTGGTACAATCAAAGGATTTTTTGGAGTTATCCTTGCAGTATATTTATTTCTTGTTCCTTCTTCATTATATGTATTTGATCTATTCTTTGGTCCAAAGAAAGCTAAATTTTTTGGCACTGGACCTTCTCTGGTTTCATTAGTATTTTCAAAATCTAATTCAGCCATTAAATCTTCTTGAGTTTCCTCACCATATCGTATTTGTACTTCTCCTTCCTCTACTTCCTCCTCCGTCTTGGTTTCAGTCTCTGTTTCACTTTTTTGGTCACCCTCTCTGGTAGTTCGCTGAACTTGGTCGGATAATCCCTCAACCACTTCTTCAGTAGTTTCGGATTGAACTTCGCCAGTTTTCTCCACTGGGCTTTGCTTTTTACGGGCATCTCTTTTTTCTTTTATTAGTTTATTTTTTCTCTCTTGTATTGCTGCATTATCAATAATTTGTTGTCCTGTGTTAGGCAACCCTCTGCTTTGCAATTGTAAGTTTAGTTCGTTGTCAGCTTCTAAAGATTCTCTTGCCTCTTGATCTGTAACTTCTACTTCTTTTATTTCAGCAAGGACATCTTCAGATAATTGGTTTATCTTATTCTTTATCTCTGTTTTTCTTTGCTCTTGTTGTGTTTTTCCTAAAGTAGTTTTTGCTGGATTATTTTCTATTTCTTTTAACTGTGTCTCTAATTCTACTATTTGATTTAATATATCAGGATCTCCAGCTGCAAACTCCGGGTTTTCAGTTATAGATGCCAACAAATCTTTCACAACTTCGTTTCGAGCTTTAAGTTTGTTTTTTCGTTTTGTAGCTGCCTGTTTCAAATCAGAATCATTTTTTATTTCAATTTCCGAACCAGCAAAAGCCGCATCATCTCCATTAATAACATCTAACATTGTTTGTTTATCTACTGGACTACCATTTATTTTATATACAGGAGTTTTTAAAGCTGCATATCCCAATGTTAATGGGGTTTTAGATGTACCTGCAATACCTTCAAAACCAATTTCTTTAATATCCATCTCTTGTCCAACGGCTGCTCTTGCACCAGCTTCACCAACTGATCCTCCAGCTGCATCAATACCAGCTGCTGTTAAAATTCTTTTTGATTTACCTGCACCCTTTACAGCTTGTTTTGCTACTATCTTACCACCTAAACCAGCTGAATATCTATCTACCAAACCTATTATAGCTCCTCTTCCTGCTGATTTAACTCTTATTCTTTTCAAGGCTTCAGGATCATTTAAAACATCTCTTACGTTTTTTCGAGTAAAATCTAAATTTTTATTTTTAAGCTCTTCTTGTAAAAACTCAGCAAACGACAAACCTGTTTCTAAAGTAGCCCCTGCTGCACCAATAGCATATGGTATGCTTGTTACTGCTCCTGCTCCGGCACCAACCAGTCCACCACCCAAAGCACCTACACCAGTAAATCCTGCTGTTACACCACCGGCAGCTTTCAAAGAAGCGGGGTTTACCATTGCTCTAACAGAGCTTGTAAATAACTGAGGAGCAACTGATGGATTAAATAATAGCCCTTTGAAGAAACCAAATACACCTCCACCAGCTTCTTCATAAATTCTATCAAAGTCCTTCATCTCATCAGAGGGGCCTTGTGCAGCTAATCTATTATTAGCTTGAATAAAACTATCAATCTCAGCATCAGTAACCCCACCGCCTTTACCAAAAAGCACGAGGGCATCATCTACACTTTGTCCTTGAGCTCTACCTGTTTCAGCGGCTCTGTATAGGTCTCCAAAAAAATCTGTGATTTCATTTTTTCCAAATGCTCTTTCAATAGCTGTTGATTCCTCTCCCACTATTTGAGCTTCTCTTAAAATCTTTTCTTCATCTTGGTCTAAACCAAAGTCGAATGTAGATTCTTCAACTATTTGTTCTTCTACTTCTTCAGTAGGAGGTGTAGTTTGTTCAGTTGGAGTTGGTTGAGGAGAAGAGTCCACAGATCCAGGTACGACCTGCTCTTGTTCTGTAACTGAACCCGATTCTTGTTCTTGAACAATAGGTTCTGAAACGTCTTTTTTTTTTTGAAAATATTTGTTTACAAAATCTTCTTTGCTCTTTGTAAATAAACCCTCTCGAGTTACTACTTGAAACACTTTATCTTGATACTCAGGATCTTCTGCTTGTACTTGAAATTCTTCAAAAGTTTTAGTGTAATAACCATCTCGTGTTAATACTTCATATAGTTTTTCTAACTCTTCCATATTAATCTAATTCTCCTTGATTACCTGCACCTTTATTTACTCTTTGTGTTTCTTCTCTTATTGCATCAAATATTCTTTGAGCTATAATAGGAGTTGTGCCTCCTTGTGTATAAGTTTTAACACCATCTACCATTGACTCTGTACCTATACCATCACCATAAACATCTGAGAAGACTATTTGTGTACCTCCAATAGTAACAGTTAATTTATTTCCATCCATCAGAGCTGATATATTACCTTTGTCTTCAAAAATTCTACGTTTCAGTTCCTGTGGAATAAAACCAGTGGATTCTAATAAGTTTTTAAATCCTTGCTCAATTTTCTTCGGAGAGTCAAATGTTCGATCAAGATTTGTTTGTAGATTACCTCCTGCATCTGATTCAAAAAATTGTTCATAATTTAATTTACCAGCTGATGTAACAACCGTATCAGTTGGTATAGTCATTTTTATTTCTTCTTTTGGAGCTTCTGCACCTGCATCACTCGTTCCAAAAGATTTATTTACTTTACCTCCGATTTCCAAATATGCATCCACGTTACCTTGGATACCAGCCTCCTGATATAGATCTCTAAATACATCTTGCGTAGGTCTTAAATTACCGTTAGCATCATATGCTTCTATCGTTTCAGCTGTGAATCCTTTCTTCTTAACAATAAATTTATCTATAATTGTCTCACCTACACTTTCAGCTCTTCCTGCGTTTACATCATCCTGAGTAGCTGTTTTAGTTTTTCTTTCAAAAACTTCTAATCGAGGTTGATCTTTACTCAATCTATTATTAACATCTTTAAGAATATAGTTAGATGCTCCTGCTGCTTCACTTTGAGAACCAGTTACAAATAAATTTAAGTTATCACCAACAGTTTTTAGTTCTTGATCTTTATCACCTTTTGCTATTTCAGCAGCTGATTTAGGACGATCTTGAACAAACTTCTTTGTTTGTTTTACATCTAATGTAGATTGTATTAAATCGGTAGCATAATTTTTTGCCGCCTCTTCTTGATTCTCATCAAACTTAGGCATCATAACATTAATGTCATTTACTTCCGCTACAATAATTGGGTTTTCTTTACCAGGGTTTTCCTGAGCGTATTTATCATAGTCCTCCTGTGATCCATATTTATATGTATCTCCTGAGGGGGTAGCTAAGCCAGCGTTAAGAATCATATTTCCTTTATTAGTAGGATCATCAGTAAATATTTTAACCTGTAAGGCTAAATAGTCTTTACCCTTTTTAGTAGCAAAATATTCTGTCTCAGCTCTACTTCTCATTGTTTCTGTAATAACAACATCCTCTCCAAATTGTCTTCTAATATCAGTGGTTATAATATTACCAAATGATTTTTTAACTTTTTGTGCCTCTTGATTTGCATCAAAGTTATCTATTTGTTGGTTCATTAAATTAGAAACACCATTAACACTACTGCTTTTACCAGCAATAGGGTTGCCATCTTTGTCAAGTTTTATAAGTCCTAAATTACCAGTTACAGCGTCTGTTTCAAGAACCATGTTATTTATATTAGCAAAACCACTTAAAAGTTCAGCTGAATATGCTTCTAATGGAGAACCTTTTGATACGCTTGAGGTAGCATTTAATTTTTCATTTTGTCTGTTGGTGTAGTTTTGAAATGCTTTGTCAAAATTTTCAGCATTTTTTTTCAACTGTGTAAATCCAGTTTTTTGATTCATTTGGAATCTTTTCAGATCAGCTGGTTTTACTAATCCTTGTTTTACTAACTCATACTGATCTTGTAATTTATGAGAGCCGTCTTGTGCAGCGTTCATAACCAGTTGATTCAGCGTGTAGTTATTATACAGATCCTGATTCGCTAAAAGTTCTTGTTGTTCTTGATAAGCTTTTTCTATCTCATCCTTTCTTTTTTGTCTATCATCACGGATATCAGTAAAGGTCTTGGTAATGTCTTGAGCTTGTTTTCCCCAGTCAATAGTGGATGCCTTATTAGCTCTTTCATATACCTCAAAGTTTATATTTTTTTTAGCCATAATATTTAGTCCTAAAATTCAAACTTAAATCCTTCTGACATCAGCTCTGTTGGATCCATACCCATCAATTCATTATATTGTTCTTTTGATAATTTTTGACCTTTAAGAGCTTCGACAAAATCAGATTTGTTCATCCCCTCTGGTGTCATACTTGAAAACTTATCTGCTATATCTCCCGCTCTTTTAGTATTTTGACTTGCCTTAAATAAAGGTACAAGGTCAGCCGCTGAGGTAGCCGCTTGACCTATACCGCTAATACCAGATTGTATAGCAGCATTTCGTGCCTCCAAAGCATCTTGTCTTTGTTTCATAGAATCTCTGGCAAAAGCTACATCCATTTCAACTAACTGTTGGTTTATATCATCCTTACTTTCACTTTTTAATTTATCTAATTCAAAAAGCTCCTCACCCATAGCTATTCTTTGTTTTTCAGCAAGGTCTCCTTGCAGCGCTCCAATCCTTCCTACATTTGCAGAAAGTTGTCTGGAGTCTCCTTCTTGTAAAGCTGTTAGAGCTTCTTTTTGTTGTTGAAGATTTGTTTCTGTTTCTTTTTCAAAAGCATCTAATGGTACATTTAGACCTTCAAAAAAATCTTTTTGAATGTTTGATCTTGCCTCTTCCATTGCTTCTTGAGCTGCTCTGTTAGATTCTTCAGCTAATCTCTTTTGATCAGATGCTTGTTTGAAACTCATTACTGCACCTCCAACTCCACTTGCTATACCTACTACTGCTGCGGTTACTGCTGCCATATTATAATGTTTTTATTAATTCTTGTGTATACATGTCGCCTTCTACAAAACCATATTTTTTATAAGCATCTACTAATGGTTTATTCTTAATTAATGCATAGACATACTTTGCTCCTTCTTTTTTTGCTTCGTCACTAATTGTTTTAATTAAAAGTTCCAAAGCTTCTTTTCTATTTTGTCTGTCCTTATATTCTAAATTTGATATAATCCAGTCACACCACACTGCTTTTGAATTAGTTACATACATAAAGCCTGCGCAAATTGGTATGTCACCATCATATACCATAAAACCACCCATTCCATTTTGTGGTAAAAAATCTTTCGAAGGCGGAGACCATCTCCAATCTTTCCACCACTTACAAAGTATTTTTTCATAATCTGTATCTTTTAGTGGGATTACATTAAATTTCATTAATGCAAAGATAATAAAATCTATGGAAAACTTTTCATCACGCTACTTCCTACAGAAAATAGCTCAACAGCTTTTGTGTTTGTGTTTTCTAACGTAAAATGCATATAATAACCTCGAGCCCCAGAAGATTCAGCCACTGGATTTTTTACATATAAAATATAACTATTTACAGGCGGTGTAGCACCAGTAGTGCAGTCCACTGTAATTGAAGCTAAAGTAGTAACTCCTAATGGTGTTACTGTTTGATTAGGAACAATGCTTGTTATTATACCACCAAACGTTGGTGTTGGACCAAAAAACATTGAGTCGCCTACACTAACAATACTACCAACATCAACTGTAAAATCTATTACAACAGCGTTGACTGGTCCATTTATAGTATTAGCTGTTCCTAAACCATTCACGGATCTGTCTTTTAAATTAATTGTTGATGAGTTCTCTCTAATAAATGTATACCACTCACCTTCTTTTTGATCAAAGAAAGTTGATAACATAGAACCGGTATTTAAATCTGTAAACAATTCAGTACAAGCCCACCTATCATCACTTTCATATGACATGGTTTTAAATAATTTGATTGTCTGTGGTTCTACATTAAATACAGAAGTTATTTTAGAACCATATTGAACACCATAGTAATTGTTTCGGAGCTCATTTGTATTGTGTCTATACAAATCCCCACCAGCCCAAGAATAAAAATATCCATTCATACCGATCATATAGTCGGGTGGAAAAGAATAAAATGATGGCCATCCTTTTACATCGGAGGAATCTGAGTATGATAATGTTTGAAATGTTGACATAGTTAAATATTTATGGGCATGGTACAATAGATCTTACAATTCCTGGCACATAAGCTCCTGATGTTTGTGTAGAACCTACAACACCATTGTAGCTACCCGCATAACCTTCAGGTGGTAACGCATGCACTTGGTTATTATTTGGTGCACAGATACCCCCTGGATTATTCACATCTTTATATGCTCTTACACCAATAGATACATGCCAGTTTCTTACACCTGCACCATCACCTGCATCAAACCTCATTTTGTATTCTCCTACTGGAGCAGGATTTACACCATGCTTATCAGTGTATACCCAATCATGATATCCTAATCTTCCGTCAGGCTGTCCGTTTTTACCTGCCAGTGGAAACTGGTCTCCACTTACAGCGTATACTGAATTTAAATTAGTATTACCATAAGCATCAACAGGGACGTGATATAACTTTTGAGTTAATCCAGCAGCACAAACAGTGCTTGTTGGTGTATTTTGAGCTAATAGAGCTGATGATTGAAACTCAGCTAATTCTCTTGGGCATTCAACCGTTATTCCCCACCATGTGTTTGTACAAGGTGCTGTTACTGTTATTGATAATATTGTGCTGGCTACACCTGGAGGTGATGGAACTACCATAGTAGCACCTCTATACTCACCATTTACAGCTGGCCAATTACCTCCAAAAGGCAGGTTTGGAGCAGCAGGTTGTGTTCCACTAAAACTTACAGGTTGACTAATTCCATTTGTGTTTGGGCATGGTCCACTTGAAAATTGATTGCCTAAATTTGGATTATTCCACGATAATAAAGTGCACTCTGGATCTTGTCCTGCGGGTGCATTCGTAAGTCCAGTTTGGGCGGCTATTGTCACAGCACCGCCTGGAACAAATGATGTAGTAGCTAAATCATAGTTAAAATTTGTTACATTAGCAACTGTAGGTATCCCCGTCTCTACACAAGCACTACATTGAGTAGCAGGTTTAGGCGGCCCATCAGGTGCTCCTATCATACCTGTTTGATATCCACCAACAAGAGAACTGTATTCAGATGCTGAAACACCATTATATGTCCACGTAAGTTTATCAGGTATCGGTTGACATGAAGATTGATTTATTCCAGGACTAAATGTAATTATTGATGCTCCAGGTGTGTTTCCTAATTGAAATAAAACATTGTAAACTCCTGTTAGACCTGTTGCTACAAAACCTCCTGTACCACATGGAACCGCACAACTTGGACAATTAGTAGGTGCTCCTAAAACTCCACTTATTTGTTGTCTAAAAATATTACCAACCATATACCACCCATCCGGGGCTAAACTGGTTAGTGTTGCGTCTGTGTAAATAGCTGTTGCGTCAGCAAAACTTACACCGTCATAATAATAAGTTCCTATACTTGGCATAATATTTGATTTAAATTTAACATGTTCCTGTTTCTATTACTGCTCCATTATTTCCTATCCTTACATAATTCTTTGGTGATAATGCCGCTGGTTGAGATGGATCAACTACATAATATCCAGGAGCTAAATAATTATTTGTATCACAAGCTGTTCCATTAAATACTACATCACCAATTACTGGTATCGTTCCTGGTGATCCTGTAAATGAATTAAGGCTAAACCCATTAGAATTAGTATTAGTACCGCAAGCCGTTTGGAAATCACCCTCGACAGGGCCAAAATATGCTTGAGTACAATTTGGATTACAATCACAACACACATCATCTAAACTAACATTGCTGTAACATACTAATGATTCTGTAACATCTCTGTAATCCCAAACTAAATATAAATATTGATTACCAATAGGTAAACTAACAGAGGTAGCTTTTGCTTGGAACGTATTTGTTGTTGGGTTCGTTATTGGTGTAATCTCAGTTGCACTATTTGTTATAATAATAGCATTTGCCAAACTTGGTGTGTACAAAGTATTTGAAGATAAATATTTAAACTTGTGTTGAGTTGGATCAAAATCAAAATTATCAGGTGTTATTTTTTGGTTTCTCATTGTTATATCCACACCATCATATGGGAATAAACCAACTGATCTTACACCTGTGTTAGATTGCCATAATGCTGGTTGATTTACAGTATCAGCTAAAACCACTGCATTATTTGAACTTGGACTAATTGTAATACCATCTGTCCATTGATATCCAAGATGTGTCGATTGAGATGCAAAGTTATTACTATTAATTACTATTTCAACAACTGTTATTTCTGGCTCTGGAGGACAGTTTACAGTAACTTCGTATGTAGCTGTATTAACAGGTGCAATTGTTACGTCAATAGTTTGTGGATTGTTAGCTGTTTTATTTATAGATAATGTACCACTATTAGTTACGTTTCCTGTTGTAACAGAATTTCCATTCCATACTGCTGTTATATTTATACCACCTGATGTTACTTGATAGGGTATATTGATTTGACCTATTACTAAACCAACATCTACTTTGTATGAGAAAGTAGTTGTTGTATTTAATTGACTTAATCTTTGACCACATGGCACAATAACTTCTGGTACAGGAACCGGTCTGATATTTGCACTAAGAACATACTCATCCATATACGGATCATATCCTCCTAATTTCTGCGTGTGTATTCCTTTTCTAAATTCATCCCTAAAGAACGATCTCATTCCATAAGAAGAAACTATTTCTATTGAATCTGTATTAGCTGAAGTTCCTTTTAATAAAACAACTGCCCCTCTTTTAGTATCTGTAAAATATATTTGAGATCCCCAATCAGCAAAACTTTCTGGTTGGAATCCCATACCGTATTCTTCTATTCTTGCTATTTGTGTTCCTAAAACCTCAGGAACAGAAGTAATTGCACCTCCACCTGTTGAGTCTGTCACTACATTTTTACCTGAAAGAACGTAAGATATTCTATCCTCTTGCAAAACTAATATATCCGTTTCACGAGAATGCATTTTCATTATAGGTCCAAATGAGGTTTCTAAATCTTTAAAATTAGCCAAACCTAAATTGAACTCATTTAAATTATTAACATTAGATGGGCCACTAAAAACACCACTGTATGTCATTCCAGCAAATCTATCAGCTTCTTCAATCTCTTGGTTAGATACAGCTAAAGTTCTTTGTCCTAAATTAAATGATTTGCCATCAGCTCTGTCTTGTATCCTAAAACTTTCAACACCATTGGCAAATGTAAAACAATTACCAAACTTTAAATTCTGAACTAAATCGGTTCCAGTTGATATTGACTGATCTACATCATCAGCACCACCACTTGATTTATGAATTAGTTGTCCTGAAGTTGGTTCTAATTCAATATCCATCATTTCAGATGCATCGTAATATAAATTTTCATCAACCGGACCTGGTTCAGTTTCAAAAGCTACTAAGTTTCCAGATCGTGTTACTTCTATTGTTAACTCCGTGTGGCCAGGCCTAACGTCATTCCAAATATTTGCACATTCTTTTAAATCTCCATTTAATCTTACAAACATAGGACTTCCTGCCGATGCTTGAACTATACAAAAATGTGCTGTAAAACATGTTCCTTTAGGTGTTTGAGATGAAGATGTAAAAGGAGCTCCACCATTATTTGGAGCATCTAATATAATACCACTGGAACTACCGTTACCTATAAGTTGATCTATACCATCTCCATAAAAAAACTCAAAGAAATCATTATAATCAGCAGACGCTGTATATACTTCATCTAATCTGTAATGTTTAGCTCTACATCTATTTCCACTACCACCTCTCCATATATTAATTTTAATGCGTACTTGTGATCCAGCTGGTAAGGTATAAGGAACACCAGCGTTAGGATCACTGCTATCATTTAATGAATATTTAACAAATGGTTTACCATTATCACAATTTCTTTTAGTGTTAACCGCAGTTCTTTTACCATAATCTACAAAAGCACCGTCTAATATTTCAGTTGAAAAATTAGGTTTTAAAACCATATATAGCCCTGCCGGTATATCTATTGAACCTACTATCGGATAATCACTATCTCCTCTACCAGCTGCAATAACATCTAATACTGTAACCTCGGTAGTAACTGGTCGGGGACCAAGCGTGTCTAACTTACAAAAAAGCTTCATACCCTTTTGAACAATGTTGGTGTTATCACCTTCTAATTTGAAATAAAATATAGATGCCTCATCTGAAGACTGAAAAAAGAGATTACTATAAACCATGTTATAGTCTCCTTTACTTGGTTTCATAACAAACTTATATTTTTTAGCCCACTCTGGTGGTAAGGATTTTAATGTTACTTTCACTGAGTTTTTAGCTGTGCTATATTCAGCTGGAATAAACACTGTATTATCCTCACTAACAACAACTGTTGTAGCTCTCGCATATTCATCCATATAAACAACACCTACCTCATAATCTCTATCACTGTGTAAACTTAAAGTATTATCTGATTTTAAATATCCAGATGAACTTCCAAATCCTGAAAACTCAAAGTATTCGTATTGATTAGCAACTGGTGAACAGGTGGGGTTGTAATATTGAACAGCTGGTGCTTTTAAAGTAAACGTGTTACCTACAAAAGATAAAGTAAAACCTTGTGGTGAACATCCTGAACTTGGTGGACAATTAGTTGGAATACAAGTGTTTGTAATAGCTGTGTTTACATGACACCATCCAGCCACCACAGCGGGTGCAACTATATTAGCGTTAAACTTATCTGTAAGCGTTCCACCAGTAGATGCTTGATCAATTTCTTTAAACTGTCCCGTTGCATTACCTGGACCTGTTATTCCAATAGGATATGCAAACTCAGCTGATGCTATCATAGTGGATACATTAGCATATTGTGTTGTGGCAGTAAAAGTCCAATCTAAAGAAAATGGACTTACATTTTGATACCCAGGAACTAAACAACCGGGATCACCACTACCATTTGAACCTTGACCTGAAACAACTGTTCCTGAACTTGACATTTGTACAGAAAAACTAAAAGTAGTACCAACCTCAACAGGATCAGTACCATAGGCAGATAAATCAAAAGTTATTTCTGAATCTGGAACTGATTGAGCAACTCCCGATATAGAATAATTAGAGCCAGTGGAAGTGGTAGGATCAGCAAGCCCCTCACCTCCGATTATCTGATGTACAGGTTCTACAACATAATCTACTAAAATCTTATTACCTGCTAAATCAACTAAATTATATCCATCCACATAGTTACCATACATTAATCTGTTACCTTGAATAGTTTGTGCTTTTGCTGTACGAGGTACATTATCGTATAATCTTAATAGTTCATCCGATCCTAAAGTTGTGTATATTTTAGCGTTATCAAATGTAACTGTTTGATGTGTATTGTCTGGCCATCCAAATTTTTCTTTACTATATCTTTCTATTACATAAATGACGTTAGAGTTAGTGTCTTTATATAATAAATCTATTGAAATAACTCTTTTTGATCCAGTGCTAAATGTTATTTCAGCAGCGTTGAATTTATTAGTCATTGATATGTTAGAAAACGTAGATATATCAAATTGAAAAGCTTTCGGTTGAAAGGCGGGGTTGCTGAATAAAGAAGTAGCACTGTAGCTTCCATCAATATATTTATAACGATAAGCGAAACAAACAAATTTATTTTCTAAATAGTTTTCGCCACCTGGTATTACGGTAGGTTTTACATCAGGAGTTGGTAAGGGAAATGGAGATACTCCTGTTCCATCTTCAAACCCAGGTGGCTTTAAAATTACACTTACATCTTCTTCTTCAATACCATCAGTAGCCCCAACTGGTTGAGGGTAATTTCTTTCTACATTTATATATCTTGGTGGATTTAAATCATCAGTAAAATATAAATACTCTTCTATTTTATTTACACCTGTAATTAAAAACTTTTTATCAAAATTTAAAGTAGATATACTTATTACATGGTAAGTTAATAATCCTGCTGTTGTTTCATAAGAACAAATCATATCTACTATACCAGTAGGTGAATTAGGAACATTTTCGGCATGAACAAACCAATACAAGGTTTCTTTCATACCATCTTCATATGCACCTATTGTTCTAACAGTAGCTGGTACTTGATTTAGTTTTGTACCTCTAAACTCTAAATCTGTTAATAGTGTATTCCCTTTTGAGTTTTCAACAGCTCCGATTTCAGTTCCTTCTGTTGATCCTAAACGAACATTTAAAGCATCAACATATTGACCTTTAGGAACTAAGCGCTCATCCACGCTTTTGTTCATTTTACCCGCAATAAAGTTAGTTCTTATTATTGCCATTTTATTTTATCAATTTATTCTGACCTCTTAAGTTTTGTAAAAGTCTACCAGGGTGTATATTACTTAGTCTTAGCTTTGCGTTTCTTAATAAAGATGATTTGTCTTTTCTTGCTCTATTAATAATAAATTCCTGTACTCCAAAACGGCCATTCAAAATTGAATATTTTATATAAGCATAAATAAATTCTTCAAACATTTTATTTATACTGACTTTTGAATCATCTCCATTTTCCATACCATCTGAAACATATTCTAACACTACCATTTTACCTGACATCTCCGAAGTAAAATTAATTACACCACCTCTTTTATCAATACTAAAAGTAGGATTTACATTAGCTGTTTCTGTATTTAACCCAAACCTATCTCCTATTTCGTAATCGAAATACCAACAACCATCAACACAATAACCTTCACAACCGTGAAAAGGACCATGTCCTAAATACATATTTTTTTGTTGGCCATCGATTCTTTGTTTGTCAAAAAAAGATTTATCTGGTTTCAAAACATTACCATCAATATCAAATAATATTCGACAGTCATGATCTTGTAAGTAAGCCCCACTCCAATTGGTTTGTATGTTTTCAGTTAGTGGAAATAACATACCATCTTTCTCCATAGATATTCTCACCCAGTTTACATAGTCTTGTGGTAAAACAAATCTAAGCTGATCGCATACTGTAAGTTCTAATATTTTTATTTCTTTCATTGCATCATAGTTCAACTCTTGTATTCCTCTTTTTGCATGAAATAAAACTTGGTAACGATTGACATTATTTATAATCTCATTATTACCTTGATACATTAGCATAAAATTATTTACGATATCTTCTAAACTAATATATTGGTATGAGCCCCAATTTGCATCTTCAGGTACTCTACCACCGTTTTCATAATATTGATAATCTGTTATATATGCCATGATTAACTTGTTTCTTTAATTTCTTGTTGTTCTTCTTTACTTCCAAAATTATACACATCAGCTTCTCTAATTTCTATTCCTACATACTGACAAATTTTAGCTACTAAAGTAGGCTCGTCAGACTCAGGTAATTCAAAGTCTTGAAAATCTGGCTGTGTAGGATCAAAGAGTGGCTCACCACCAGAGAGTGTTTGAAAAGTCCATTGTGGATCTTTTGGATATCTAATATATTGAGCATGCACATCACCTATATTTAATATAGTTGAAGGATAAATGGTTACAGCATTTGCATCCAACACATATGCTGGAAAGCTTTTTGTAGGAGCTGTAAGTTTAGAGCTTGTTAGATAAAATATTTTGTTTTGACTTACTCTTTCTACTTCTTTAATATTTGTGTTTGCATAAATTTTATATGCATTACCTGGAGCTAAAAATATATCTCTACTTAAATTTAAAGTGGTATTATTTACTACTCCTGTCACAAAAGCTTGTTGTAAGGTAGTAGTGTTAATAACAATTGAACCAATGGATGGTGTAGGTGATGAGGCAGGAATTATATTCCAACCAGTTTGAGCTGTATCCAATAATTGATTTGCACTCACACCAGTAGCTGTACCAGTAAATAAAAGTTGTGGATAGTAAAATAATTTATTGATTAAATAATAATCATTTGGTAAATTATATACATTAGCATTATTCTGTTGTAAAAATACTTGAACAGAAAAACTATCCATTACCTCTTCTAATCCTTTTATAATATCAGCATAACCTGTGCCAGATGTTCTTTGGTTTTCACGGTTTATCCAATTATTGTATGCATAAAAATAATCTTCAAACATATCTAATTGTGCTTGTTTAGCATATAGATTAAAATCTTGAGGAGATATGTATCCGTAATTATCTTTATTAGCAATAGCTAATACCGTATTTCTTACTTCATTTATTGATGCTGCCATTCTTTGTAAAGATTTTTACAAAGATAACAAAAAAAAAGAGGTCCCTTTTTTTGAGACCTCTTCAAAATCGATACAATGAGGGTTTAGTTAAACGCTATTGAACCAGCCCACTGAATACCTTGAGTACCACTGGAGCTTGTTAAAGGCATTGTAATAGAGTTTTCTACCCACTCTCTTTTCATAACTTCTAAAGCGGTTGATTTAAACACTCCGTAGTAAGCGTCATCGGTAACTGTGTCACCCATGCTTATTACACATCTATCATTACCAGAAGCGGCACCTCTGTAATGAAGAGTTACCTCTCCATCAGATGTATTACCCCTAATAAGGAGAGCATTATCTAAATTAACTGATTGAGCACCTTGGTTTCCTCTATCAGAAAGGATAAAGAAATCATCTCCTGCAAGAATACCAAAGTTATCGCCTACTAAAATTATCGTAGTGTCATTTACAACTGAAGCAACTTTATAATTTAAATTAGTTGTTGTGTTACAAACCATATCACCTGCCTGAACATTTGAAGTAAATGCAGCGCCTGATAATACACATTTAGATAAGTCAGCAGCAGCTATAATAGAGTACTGTGTGTTATTAGCAGATAAGCCTCCTGTACCTGTTGCAGGTAATCCCGGGCCTCGCAAACTTAAAGTAGTGTCACTATCAACAGCTGTTACCAAACCATATGATCTTACTGCAAAACCAGCTACAGCAGTTGTAATTACAGCGTAGTCTCCTACACTTACAGTAGTTACAAAGTTTTGACCTGCTTCAGTTAGCTTTCCTTCTACAGCAGAAGTAGTTGTTCCTGAATCCAGAGCAGCTGCATTCGTTGCCGTTGAACTCGGGTACATTTGTACTGGTAGTTTTATATATTTATACATTGTATTAAGCTACAGATACAGCAGTAATAGCCTTAGCAGGAACATATGCGAATGCAACATCTGTCCATGACGTTTTTAAAGCTTCTTCCATAGCGTCTTGTATTGAATCTCTCATTTCATTAGCAGATACTGTTCCATGTGTTAATGTGACAGTGTTTCCACTATTGTAAAGAATTGTAGTCTTTATAGTTGGATCAGCTCCTGAAGCATCTCCAACTTTAACAGCAATCACCGTAGTGCAACTAATCAACATGTTTGACTGGTTATCTACTGGTGTGTCTAAAAATTTATCCATAGTTAAAAATTTTAATGGTTAATAAAATGCAAAGATAGTTAAAAAAAAAGCACCTATTTAAGGTGCTCTTTATTTACTTAGTTTTTTTAGCTTTTTTCTTTTCAGGTTCACCATCAAGTAATCTACAAAGTAATTTGTATGTCTCTACACCATCATCAGTAGATAAGTATGAAACAACAATATCTTGTGGTTCTTCACCAAAAGGCACTGTAAGCATTTTAGTTTTATTAGATGTTAAATTAAAATATACATCTCTGTTTTTGTTTTTTAACATCAACATATTAGTACCAAAAAACTTAGTTACATTATCATACATTTGTAAAGATGGATCATTAAGAATATCTACAAAGTCTTGAGGATTATTTCTTGCAAAAACTAAAACATCTCTTTTTAATTCAGATGTACTCTTTTTTTCAGCAGCCATTCCAAATAATACTCTTGAAACCATAACTAATTTATCTACATCTAATTCTTTTGCTAAAATCTGAGCATCTAAAATCATTTCTTCAATTTCTAATTCTTGCGCTGCTTCTTTAGCAGGGTTGAGCTCTTCAAATATACTCCCGTTATGTGGGTGATAATATAAAAATTTTTGTAATACCTGATTGCCTCTTTCTACTGTTAGAAACCCATCTTCAAAAACAATAGGCTCCATTATAACATTACCATCCTGCTCATCTTCAAAAGGGCTTTTTTGATTTCTTGCGTAGCGTAAAGGTCTGTTAATTCCTTTTTCTTCATCAAAATATAGTAAAGGTGTTCTTTTATTGTGGTGAGAGGCAAGCATAAAACTTAAAGGTGCTGCATCTCTTAAAAGCCTGTATGTTTTAGCAACAGGCGTGCTTTTCATATTTTTCATTTTATTTAATTTTATTTAAGTTAAAAAAAAGGGGAGGTTATTCGGAGAACGTTTGCATGTATGCCTTTCGCCTCCCCTAATTATCAATGCTTATTAGTTTTCAAATAAGAAGAAGTTGTTCGCACCCATAGTACAAACAGCTCTCTCAGATAAAAAGTTAACTCTCATCGCATCTAAGTCAGTCGTTCTTGCTCCACCAGCAGAACCAGTGATCCAAGTTTTATAACGTCTGTCTTCAGTTTCTGAAGCTCTGTATCTTACATGTAAGAATGGTCTCTTAGCGTTCTTACCTAAGATTTGGTCATATACAGTTGTAGAACCAGCTGGAACCATAAGTCCACTGATCTTACCACCTATTAAACCACCTCTCATTGTAGGATCGTTAAGGTATTTCCAGTCTGACTTGTAAAAGTCATAACCTCTTCTGAAACCAGAAAAGCCTAAGTTTAGAGCCATTTCTTCATCATTATCGAATAAACCATATGAAGTACCGCCTGCTCCGTAAGAGTTTTGCGCTGCTAACATATCGTCAATATCAAATGAGAAGTCTCTGTTTACGAAGAGTACATTTTCTTCGATAGATCCTTGCTTGTCTAATCTTTGGATTATAGAATCGAAACCTGCAAGAGCAACTGGGTTACCACCGCTCCACACGTTTCCTCTGGTTTTTACAGCATGGAATACTCCTTCAGAACCAGCTTGTCCTGCAAGACCACCAGCTAATGCAGTAGATGCACCTGAACCAGCTACTGCTGGAACCGCTTCTACCATTGCTGTCTCGATGTAGTCATCGAATCTTAATCTTGTTTCATGCTCTGACTTTAGGTACCATAGGTATCCTGAAGCTCCGTTTTCAGTGCTTATTTCAACCCATCCAATTTGAGCCATATCAGAACCATTAACTTGGTAATTGTCTTTTAGGATAATTGGTTTGTTGTCGAAAATAAGATCTTGAGCCTCTAAAGAACCAGCCATACCGAGTGTTCCTTTTGCAAACTCTGATCCATAAACAAATACACTTACATTTGAAGTTGCCGCAAAAGCTGCTTGTGTTGCTTCGTAGTAAGCTACTGTTATTGTATATGGAATCGTTGATCCAGAAGTGTTTGTAACTACAGCTTTGTTGCTTAAAGTCGAACCTGGTGTTTCGTCAGAAATCATTACAGTTTGTCCTACTCTAATTGCTGTAAAACCATTCGCTGGAGCTGTTGAAGCTCCACTTACGTTTGTATTTACTTGATTAGTAGGTATTGTTATTGTTTGTACTGTTTCTGTACCTGTATGAGATCCTAACGTACAACCTGTGTATTTAGTGTGTAGCCTTCCTTGCTCTGCCCATTTTATTAGGTCAGAGTTAGTAGGCATTTCAGCACCTACCATTCTTAAGAATGAAGATACTGTTCTGTTACCATATCTTTCAAACTCTTTTTCATAAGTATCGGGTAGATACTGATTCAAAAAGTCGAAGTTGGTAATATAATTTGATGCCAGGGCTACCTGTTGTGCACTTGGCTGCAACTCAAACCCTGGAGTTGATAATACTGGCATTTTTATAAATTTTTAATTATTATACTTTTTTTATACTTCTAATTTTGAGTCCTCTTCCACTACTTTGATCGCCTACACTACGAATCTTTAAACCATCTTTGCTGAATGTTTGTGGGGTTTTTCTCATGTCCATATTAATGTTTTTTGATTTTTTAGAAACATTATCTACAGCTTGAGTCATACCTTGATTGTAAAAAAACTCAGCAAACTTGTCAAGATTCATAGCTACTGCCATGGCTCTGTGATATCCTTTCGCATCTTTTATTAATCCTGTTTCTTTGTCCATATATTTATTGACAAAATTATTTACATTGGATTGTTTAGACTTCAATTCATTACTGTCACCCGGCTTGAAAGTAAAACTTTTTTCTCCGACACTAAACTCAAAACCTTTGAACTCATCGTTAAAAACCTCATTGGTTTTTTCGAGAAAATAATTATACCTCTTTTTTTGCGCTTCAACCTTAGAGTTAGATTCCTCTATATAACTTTTATAGCTATCAAACTTCTTCTTGTCCTCGTCAGATAACCCACCCCCACTTGACTCAAGAGGAGCTTTATATTTATCTCGTTGTTCATTTAAAAACTTTTTAGCTTTTACAAGTTCTCTTTTTTTGGCTAACTGTTTCTTCTTGATATCTTTTGGTTCATCAATTTCCTCATCATAAGAAAATTTATCCTCCAGTATATCTCGAATATCCTCACTATCTAATCCCTCTTCAGTGATTGAATAGTAAGCAGCCAGCACTTGGTCTCCGTCCATGTCGTCATAGTTTTTTTGTAACTCGACAAAATCTTTGATTCCACGGCCAGTTTCCTTTTTATACTTGAAATACGCTGCAACATCTTCTGGTAATTCTTCGTTTGATTCTTTTGTTTCAAACAATTGATCTACCGACTCGATGTCTTTGTCATATCTATTTTTAATATAAGAAAGAACGTCTGCATCATTTAACTCTGATGCGGGAGATTTTTGTGTTTCACTTTCCTGTTGTACTTCTTCTTGTTTCGTATCGGTGTTGGCACTCGTAGTGCTTGTATCCACTCGCTCCACTTTATTTTCTTCCACTCCAGCTTGATTTCCTTCCATTTTTTGTTCATGATCTTTTAAGAGTTTTTCTTCTATCTCTTGTTTGGATTTTTCAACGCCAGATACGTCTTTTACAATAAATTTATTTTCTTCCATTTTATTTAATTTAATTAAGTTACAAATTTAAACAATTATTATATACCTTTTTTAGGCTATCTTGGATCAAATTCAGCTAAGTCAAAACCATCCAAGCTATCTTCGTTAGATTCGAAGTTTATAGGAGGTAAGTTTCTTTTTCTTTGTTCAATCAATTTTGATTGTTGAGTATTACCTTGACTGATTCTTTCCGATTTTGCTTTTTCTTTCTGAAGCTCTCTTTGATCTATTTGATTCTGTTCCATACCTCTTAGTTGCATGTTGTAGTTAAATTCAACATCCATTAATCTTCTTTTTAGATCCGCTTCATTATTCATTTTTTCTATTTCAAAAGCTATTTCAGCTTGTTTGATTTGTATTTTAGATTGCAACTCAGCTTGTGTTTGCTGCATTTTAGATTGAGCAGCTTGCTGTTGTAGTTGTAATTGATTCTGTGCTTGCATTTGTTGTTTCATCAACTCTTGTTCTTGCTGTTCGACTTGCTTTTGTTTACGTTTTACTTTCAATAGCTGATTAGCCATTTTTAAATTATTAAGTGTACGAATATCAATAGCGTCTTCTAAATCTATACCACCTTTTTGTAAAGCCATTTGTATGTTTGCTTCTAACTGAGCTTTTTCTTCTTCATCTGGTGACATATCAATAAAAATACCAAAGTCATATATATATAAGTTTTTAATTTCTTCTAATATTCCTAAATTATATTTACCAATTTGCATAGCAAACTCATCTTTAAAATCAGCATACTCTAAAATATCTGCTGTTCTGATAGATAAACATTCTGCAAGTCTTTTTGTAATCCATAAACTTGCTTTCAGTATATGTCTTGTTGCTACATTAGAATTTAAGGCAGCTAATTTTTGAATACCTACTAAAGAGTTTGGATCAGGAGTTGATGCATCCCTTGCTTCATTCAATCCTGTTACTTGACGCAACATATTTAGATAATGATTATAGTTTCCTATAAGCATTTGCATTTTACTTTGTCCACTATTTGAATTAAGTTGACTGATTGGTTGTCGAGCATTATTAAATTCACCATCTTGTGTATAGCTACGTCCTACCACACTACCAGTTTGGAAATATAATCTCAAAGCATCTTCAGGATTATATGCGTTGCCTGTTCCTAAATCTACCTCATTCAATCCATCTGCATCAATAAAAACTCCATCGGGTACAACCCTTGCAACAACTTGTTGTATTTTTAGATGAGTCATTTGAATCAAGTCAGCAAAAGGAATCATTCTTCTTACCAAAGACTCAAAGGTTCCTTTGTATAGTTTTGGTGCACATGCTACATAGTTTGGATATGCAAACTGATTTGCAGAGTTTGGTCGTACCATGTTCTCCATAAGATCCCACTTCAAAACAATATTAGTACCCATGACCATAATACCCTCATACCATACATCTATTTTTTTTTCTACTTTTTCAAACTCTCCCTCCTCCATCATTTCTTGTGGTGGGTTGAACTCATCATCTTTCTCTACAGTTTTAAAAGTGCCTTCAGCAATCTTTTTCTTTTTGTAAACAAATGAATTAGTGGTTTTGTAATTAAAATATAATAATGTACAAGTGTCTCTGTAGAACATACTGTTCTCATACATAGCAGCAACATTATAGTAATCGTACCATGCTTGACTATACTGAGATATTTTTTGCATATCATCATTTGTAATTGTAGGATCGATTTTAACTAACTCACCAATTGGAACAGTCTTGATCTCTCCCCAATAAAAACAATCTTTAAAATATGGATCTTCTGTATAACTATAAACAACATTAGCAGGATCAACGTATTCAATTCTTATACCATCTCCTTGTTGAAATGTTTGTTTAGTTATACCAATACCTAAAGTTGTAATATCTCTATCCACTCTTTTTCTAATTGATGGATAGTCATTTTCTTCCAACATAGTATTGATAGCTACTTCATTAGCTATTTCAATACCAGGTTTGTAATTCAATTGCATGTACAATTCCATTTCAGCATCACTCTGTGGTAATGTTTTTGGGTTTACTTCAAAAACTTCTAACTGAAAATCTTTTTCAACTTGTCTGAAAAGATCTTGAGCAATAACGTTTCTTTCCACCATTTTTTGGAATTGATTTCTTTTCTCTGCTGACATAGCATCCATAGCCATACAATTGACTTTGAATAATCTATCTGACATTCCGTTGACTACAATATCTACAAACTTAGGTATGATAGGTACGGGAGTCCAGTCTAAATTAAGATATGATAAATCACCATCAACTGATAATTCATCTTTGTATTTAGCGATTGACTGCTCTCCTCTTGCGTATAATCTTAAACGATGAAATTCATTCCACTGATTGTAAAATCTACAATTGTATCCATCTTTTTTAAACCATTCATATTGAATAGCCTGCCCGATCTGTAGACCAAATTCTACAGTTTTTTTCTGTTTATCAGAAACATATTGATCAGGAAAAGCAGCGGCTTGAATGTCTATTTCTACTTGCTTCATCTAATTAAACGACTTTGTGTACTTGCATTATTATATCTTGCAAAGTTAATACTTATTTTTGATTTTTGTTTAGATGGTGTATATAAGTGTTTTTGATTAGCCATAACAGCCAACCCAGAGCTTATAGCAGCATCATACTTTGTTCTGTTTGATATATCAAACTTTGCCCAGTCCTCTAAAGTCCTTTGGAAAAACATAGTACCCATATCTCCTGAGTCTCTATAATGACCTTGAAAATCTATACCAACATACTTTTCAATATAGGATTCTATTGCTGATGCATGAGATTGTTTCACATCTTCAGAAGTATTAGGTATACCACCTAATTCCCTTTCTGTTTTGGATAATTTATTATAAGTCTTATCAGGCCTGTTCATTGAGAAACCTCTGTACCCTCTATTTTTTAAATGATACAGTAACCTTGGTTTGTTGTTCTCAGCAAGTATAGGCATGCCATAAAAAACACAAGCCATCAAAACTTCTTCAAAAAATATTTCAGCTGTTTGTGGTCTTGCAATATATTCTAAAAAAAACTCATTGCTTGGGGCTTCTTCCATACTAAACTTCGTCATACCATGTAAAGCACCGTTTGAACCTTTACCAACAACTACTCCAGATATATCATAAGAGTCACAACCAAAAGATCCTATGTGTTCATTACCTGGGTATTTTATTCCATTCTTTTCTACTATATTGTTCTGTAAATGTGGAGGTGGTGTCCAGCTAACTAAAAATCTACCACTTTTATTTGGTGACCAAATTACTTTAGAATCTTTAATACCATTATCCCAGAAGAAAGAACCTCTTGTTAAATGATGAGACATAATTAATGAATCATTGTAGTCTATCTGTTGGTATATCTTAGTAAGATTAAATATAGATTGTTTACTCTCATCTCTAAACGCATGTGATTCAGTTCTTGGAAACTGTCTGTAAAATTCGTTTAGTGCATCTGGATCTTGAGATAATGAGTTAACTTCATTCTCCCAATAATTAATAGCTCCCAAATATATATCCTCACCATCTATACCAATAACAGCTTTATCTGGGGTGTTTAAAACAGGCATACCATATCTATCTATGTATCCCTCAAAGTTCCATTCCATTGGAACGAACAATGAATACAATCCACTTTTTGTTTGTCCGTTTGCGTTTCTTTTTTGTGGATCAGAATCTTCATATAGTTTTTTAAAATTAGATCCTCCTTTGTCTAAGGCATTGGATGTAGATCCCATCATACACTTACCAATAATACGACTACCTAATCTTAAACATGTTTTTGTTACTCTCCAGTTGTTTAATATATTATCTGGCTTCTCCCATTTACCACTTTCATCATGTAAAAGTAATTGTAGTTTTTCACCATCATAACTATTGTCCCCTGTATTTTTCCAATCAATAGTTGTGTCTAATCCTTCTAATTCTTCATCAGCTAACTTATGCATATTTTTCTTTGTTATCTTAGATGCTGGAACACGATAAGCTAATTCCGTTTTAGGTTTATCCATACCATCTTGAATTGGTTTGAAAAAGAAAGGATAGTTATTTGATATGGGTACAACTTTGTCAGTAAACATTTTTTTTGCATCTGATCCAGTCTTAGAAAGTATACCTATACGAGCATCTTTTGTAATCGTGGCTTGATTCACACCCTCACATGAACTCATAAAAGAAAAACCTGAACGTCTAATTTTTAAATAACACATTCCAAAACTTCTTTTATCAGCTTTACACGCTTCCCAAAAAATATAAAATATTCTATTGGCTTCTCTAAAATCTGGTAATCCTACATCTATCTTTGTCCATTGTAAATACATATAGTGAGTTCCAGTTATATATGTTGGGGTGCCGTTATTCATAAACCACAAACCTTGTTCTCTTCTATCAAATTCTTTTTCAATATAATCTACCCATTGAGATTTAAAATTATCTGGAGTTTCATGCCACTGAAAAATAGATTTTATTCTATTTAGTTCTCTGGATATAGGCACAGCTTCCCAATATTGCTCTTCTTTATTTTTAGATCTTTTATAAATATTTTTAGGAGCTTTTGGCAAAGCTATTTTAAGATTATTTATTTCTATAACATTTTCTATTTGACCTGTTTTAGATATAACTATAACATCATACTTTTCATTGTAACCATACAACCAAGTTTTTGCTCTGTTTTTATTTGATAAAACAGCTTTAGGAATATAATTATTTACAATCCTATATAAATTATTTTGATCTTGATTCTGCAAATCCTTGTAACGTGTTAGTTTTTTTCTCTGCAACATTTCCTTCTAACAAAGCTTTTTCCTCTTCAATTTTTTTCATAATTTCAAAAGCATCCATAATACATAATTTTTTAGTAGCTGCCGCATTCTTTAATCTATCAGCAGCCAACTCGTCATCTTTATCATATTTAATTATATCTTCTTTAGCTACTTTAATTAATTGCTTCACCGCTTTCTCACCTGCCTCTATAATTTTTAGTTTTATTTCTTTACTATTCATTTTTTATATTTATAAAACATTACATAAACTTGTCTTCCTTCTTTCCAAGACATGTTTGGATATTTACTATGAAAATAATTTGCTGGATAAGATATAATCCTATTTTGCTCGTATCCAACAACTGAAACTAATCTCCATTTTTCTAATTGTTCTGAATCTAATTCAATCATTTTATTATACTCATCTTCTGTTACATGGTGAGGTAATTTTTTACCATATATATCATGCTCCCAAAATGCCGTTCCATGCAACTCCTCTCTTTCACGAGGACTCATATACAATACAGCAGCACGATCTGGTTTTTGTTGATTTATAATTAGATCAGAATGTATACGCCATTGTGTATCTAAATTGTCATTTGATACTCTAAAAAAACTTAAGATATTTTCTAAAGGCTTTTGTTCTATTATACTAAGCTTAGTCAAGATAAAATTAGTAAATGACTTTGGGGATTCTTGTATGTAAAAATTTTTTTCTCCTGCTTTTATTTTTTGATACTTACCTTTTTCTAAATATGATGTTGCTAAATCAAATAAGTTTTTAGGAATAAAATCATCAAGAATATATATCATAATATCAGAGTTATATTGTTAGTAAACATTCTATAGAGTTTCTGACCATCAACAGTAAACTCGTATTCGCTTTCAGGTGTAAATGATATATAGTCTCCTTCTTTAACTCCTAAATTCTTTAATTCAGTATTAATATATTTCATTACACCACATAATGGTTCTTCTTTACAATTTTTATATATAGTAGATTTTTTTGTAGATAATGGTTTTACAAAACAATACTTGTCATGAGCATGCCATTTATTATTTTGTTTATAGAGAAAAAACTGCTCACTATCAACTAAAAATAAATTGTCTTTTAAATAGCTTCTACCACTCTTTTGTCTACCGTACATGTCATAATAAAACTTAAAAACATTATGATGAACTAATAAAGTATCTCCAACACGAATAGGACCAGTATAATTTATAGGGGTTTCAATGACAGTGGCGTATCTATTTGATGCCATATGATCTTCTTGAGAAACACTTGTAATTAGATCTACATCACCCAATTGTTTTGTGTTATCATATCTCCTGTTTTTCACAGGAGTTACAATAAAGTTATAAGGCGACCTCATTAAAAATTAATGTTGTATTCTATTGATATAGGTAAGGTCATCAAGAACTCTTTCCACATAAAAATCTCTTTTTCTTTCTGTATCCAGATTTTATATGAAACCTCAGTTGCTTGTATAAGATGTATAGTGTGTGATCCTCCTAATATTTCTTGCCCAACGATATAATGCATTGAGCCAGATTTATAGTCTGATCCGATTGATAATTTTCTAATATCCATTTCATTTAATTTAAATTTAACTTGTTACCATTTGAATTGATATTTTTGCTTTCATGTTTATTGCAGGCTCACCTGGTGGTGGTGTATAGGTAAAATATATTCCATGCCCCGCTGGAATAGACGGAAACCCTAATTCAGAAGGTGTTGCTGAAAAGCAAGATATTGTATTTGTCTCACCTTGAATAACAGCAGTAGCTAAGGTAGTAAAAGTTGTGTTTGCTGGATCACATGGATCAGCAATCATAAGTTTAAAAGTATACGGACCTGTATAATCAGTTACCATATTTATATCTATTGAACATGGTGTCAAAACATCCACACTCGGATCACAATTACCCGTATGAGGATTTATAAATATAAATCCAGCTTGACGATCTATTTGTGATGGTGGAAAAGAAGCGCTTGGAGCTCCATCTAAGCCTCTTACAATTCTTGTGGGCTCAGAGAAAAAGTTTGCATCATCAATACCCGGGAGTGTAAAAACGTCACCCGTAGCACCGTCTGGTTTTATTAATTGTCCACTTTGACATACATCTACATTATGAACAACTGTATCTATTGTTGTTGATGTTGCTGGGACTTGCCATGTTCCATCTGCTCTCAAAAAGGCAGTAGTTTGGGATGCCGCTGTTGAGTCAGGAACATGCCCTACTTTTGCAGCTCCATCGAATGCCATTGATTTAACTGTAACAGCCCCTGATGTGGGTGTTATTACAATAGGTGTACCCCCTGATGTGCCTGGTGTAATAGCTGTTACCGATGCTACTCCAGCGCCTGACGCTGGTTGCCAAGTCCAACCTCCTGATCCGTTAGCTGTTAATATATCCCCTGCGGCTCCTGTAGATCCGGAAGAATATTCTTGTAGCGATGAAAAGATTCCTTTATAAACTTTTATAGAGTTTGAGACACCTGTTAATTCTATACTGTTAGCAGCTGTATTTCCTTGAGTTAAAACAGAGGCTAAATCTTGCGTTCCTGTGGCAGTTCCCCAACTACCATCACCTTGTAAAAATGTTCCTGCCGTTCCACCTGTTGGTACATAACCTACATTAGATCCTCCGTTATAAGTATGAGGTCTTATTTTAACATCTCCCGATGTAGGGGAAATCGTTAAAGGTAATCCGGTTGAGTTTGTAGGGGGTAATAAGTCTACTGTGCTAACCCCAGCCGATGACGACCATTGAACGCCTGTTGCAGTAGAATTTACTGTTAGCACTTGACCTGCTGTACCCACGGAAGCACCAGCCCAAACTGTTCCGGTCAGTGCTATACCCGCTGTACTTATCAGGTTTCCACTTCCTGAGAATGTATTGTTTCCACTAAAGGTATTAGCACCAGCTGATACGATTGATGAAGTGCTATCTAAATTTAATGGTGATGTAGCTGTTAGGTTGATTCCTACACCGGTAGCTACATTGCCTTTAGTTAAGACTTGTTGCAGAGTAGGTGTAGGTGGTGTTGGAAGTGATGACGACCATTCTATTCCAGTGCCAGCAGCATTTACTGTTAAAACTTGACCAGCCGTTCCCGTAGAATTATTATAGTCATTAATAGCAGAAGTAGCACTAAAATTTAAAACAGATGTTGCTCCCAAAATAATATCATCAGCAGTTGTTATTTTACTACCAGTATCTAAAGTCATATCGGTACTATTAGACAAGGCTAATGTTTTAGAAGCACCAGACATATTAATACTACCAGTAGTATTTAAATCCACAGAGGTTGTATTTCCAGCTTGCATTGTAGCTTGGAGGGTACAACAAGTTGTAGCACTTGGTGTCTCCCAAGTAGCACATGCTCCAGGACCTTGTGAAGTTAATACTTGACCAGCAGTACCAAAGCTACCTCCTAATTTTATTTGACATAGATCTAAATATCCAACACCTGGGCCTCCTAATAAATTTATATTTCCTGTAAGTAAAATACTTCCGCTTGCAGTGTTACCCGTAGAAAGAACTGATTGTAACCCTTGGTTTATACCAGAGGCACCGGTTAAATCACTGACTAAAAACGTTACTGTTTCATTGTCATTACTAACATCAGTTCCAATGATATAATCATCAGCTGCTGGGGTAACTGTAGGATATGCGGTGGTGTTTTCTATTTTTGCCATAATTAAATGCTTATTAATCTATACATAATATCTATAGTTAAAGTTCCATCTCCTCCAGTAGGATTAGCTGTTGTTGCCTTGAATAATATTTCGTTATCCGTTGGAATTGCAGGACTAACACTCAAGTTAGTTGTATCACCAACTAACTTTGCAGAAGATGCAGCGCTGGATAATGCATTGTACTGAGCAATATGATTTGCAGTAGCTGCACCTGTACTTAAAAAAACTTGACCTGCGACTGTATATTGTGTAGAAACAAAATTTAGTTTGAATAAAATACTAATTGGAACAGTGTAAAAACCAGTTGTTGCTGGTATAACTGTAACTGGATTTGTAAAGCAACTTAATATTTCAGCGGATGATAATGTTTTACTTATAGTTTTAGTTCCAAAAAAAGCTTGGAAGTCCGTAACTTTTGCTGTTTTAGTTGCATCATTGTCTGTTACATCAGTAAGAATTACAAAATCATTTGATGTTGGTATTACATTCGGATATGCTGTTGTATTATTTATTTTCGCCATCTTTTGGTTTTGGTTTTACTTCACCAGTTTCCATGCTTATTATTGTATCCTTACCATAAGTCTCCGCTAAATTTTTCTCTAACACTTGAAACTCTGTCTTTATTTCTTGAACTCTCAAAAGTAAAGTATACTTTTGTAATTCAGTATCTCCTAATTGAGATTTAATTTTTGTAAACTCTGTATTTAAATCTCTCAAAGATTTTAATTCACTTTCTTTTATTTTCTTTGCCATTGTATTGAATTTGATTATTAATACTGCAAAGATAAGAAAAGTTATGTTATATGTTTTATTTGGATTTGCTCTTGGCTTTTTCAAATGACCTACCACCGAAGTAGGCACCAATAACAGTTATAAGAACTAATTGTAAGAGATCAGTCCATTTTTGCTCTACCTTAAAATTTATTGCACCAGCATCAATAAAAATTAAAACCATTGTGCATACAACTAAAAATATTAAAACTAAAGGTCTAACATTTTTACTTAACCAGGAATCGCTGGACATATCACTACGCCATCTTTCTGTTACGTTCTTTTGTATTTCAGCTTCAGCATCTATTAAAATCTTTTTCATTTCCATTTCAAAAGCTGCCTTTTCTTCTTTTGTTTGTATAAACCTGTCAGCAATTCCAGCTACTTTATCAGCGACATTCAATCCAGCATCGCCTAAAATTTTATTTAATATACTCATTATTTTTTTCTTATGTATTCTAAGATGATATCTATTTTCTTTTTTATTTCCTCCATGTTAGCAGCATTTTTTTCATGATGTTTTGAAAATGTATTTTTCACTTCATGTATGCTAAAAAAGAAAAACCTATACAAAGCATATAGTGCTCCCAGTAATAAAACTAAAGATAATCCATACCCTTCTATTAATTCTAAAATTTCTTCCATTAATATTTACCTTGTCTGCTTTTTGGTGAACTTTTTGTTGATCCTCCTTTACCAGCCCATAATGTTTTACAAGCCCAGTATCGAGCCGTTAGTTTTGATTTGGCTGATCCACATCTGTGTCTGGCTCTAAAGCTCTTTCTTGCAGCTGCTGAATAATTATGTCCATATCCTTTTGCTCCAAAGTGTATAAGCTTTTCTTTTCCTCCCTCACAACCTTTGACCATTCTTTTTTTACCTGGTCGAGTAGACGGTCGAGGTTTATTACATGGCATATTCTTTTTTGACATAACATTATGCGTTTCTTACTTTTGCTTTTTTAGTATTGCTTACAAACTGTTTACTTCTTCCGTACTTCTTTTTCTTTCTTGCTGTTTTTGCTCTTTCAGCTTTTGATAAGCTTCTGGCTTTAGCTAAGGGTAAACAACGATCAGGATTCTTTTTATCTTTACTTGTACCACATGGTCCCTTGATAGAACCATCTGTTCCAATACGAACCCATTTTTGTTTTACCCAATCTTTAAGAGCGCCCATTCTTTTTCTTAGTTTTTGAAGACATTGATTTTAACATTCTATCTATTTTAGCCGCTTGGCCTTTATGCATAGCTGATGCCTTTCTTAACTGAGAAGCGATTTCTTTTAATTTCTTTTTATTTTCCATTATGCTTTTCCTTTTGCTTTTTTCGCATAGTTTGGATCCTTACAGTATTTGCTTGCAGCTAAGTTAGCATAAGCTGAAGGATATCTATCAAATGTTCTTTTTGCCCAAGCTATTCCTGCTGCGCAAATTTTATTTCCTTTTCTTTTTCTTCTTTTTTTTGCCATAACTAATATAACCACATAGCATCAGACTTATCTGAATCGTTGTCCACATGTAGGAACGACTTGCTAATCCCAATACGTTTGAATCCAACATTTACTAATGCTCTTATTATTATTGACCTCATCTGAGATGTAGAACAGAAAATATCTGCTGCACACCCTTTTAAATGTGAACTTTTCGATGAGGCACTATAACCTTTTCTTAATAGTTCATCATTGTATTCCTTCGTCCTAAAACCTGAAGTAATTTTAAAAGGTACTTCAGCTTCTTCTCTCGCTAAATCTAACATCTCTAAAAACTCTTTATCCATATGTTTACCCGATCCTGGTTCATCAGGAGAATCAAATTCTTTTAGGGTAAAGTATTTCATTGTTTTTTTATGTGATAAAATTTATATAGAGTATATGCTATTGCTAATGCAAGAGAAATAAATTGTAAGATCTCATTGCATTGTGTTAAGTTTAATCCAAGTGCTCCGCCATTAGCAGCCAACACTCCTACTGTATCTTTAATTTCTGGTTTCATTTTGTGAGGATTCTAATGTATATTTAACTTGTCCACCCCATGTTGTTGTTACTGTCCAATTCATGAATACAAATTTAGGAAAAATTTTATTAAGATTTTAATCTTCTATAACCCAGCCGCCACTAAGATTATTCGTGATGTTTAACATGCTTGGCACATCATACTGAGGATAACCATCTACTACGCTTGGTTGGTTATCTGAAGGGTATGAAACTAAAAATTCAGTTCCATCTTTATTTATTCTAACAGAATCTTTATTGGTTTGATA
>TARA_R100000353_G_scaffold39993_2_pt1 | contig 39338 bp, 52 predicted proteins | sample TARA_R100000353 | Tara Oceans TARA_R100000353 (sample SAMEA2620663) | marine metagenome | biome: marine biome (ENVO:00000447); feature: surface water layer (ENVO:00002042); material: "saline water (ENVO:00002010), including plankton (ENVO:xxxxxxxx)" | depth 5 m | reverse complement strand
AATAATTCTTGTTCTATTTCTAATACAGAACCTGCACCAATTAACTCTTCTTCTTCTGGTGTAAATAATCCAGATCTATATTGTAAAGTTGTGCCTGATGATGTAATACCTTGTGAAACACCATCTGTAAGAGTATCTGTGTTAGCTACTTGTGATAATGGTTCTTGTTCTTCTACTGGACGTAAGTATTCTCTGTATGTTCTGTCTATAAGTTCGCCAAATGTTGCCATTATACACCCATACTTCCTACACCCATTTTAATTACACCTAAACCAACAAGCGGTTCTGGTAATAAATCTAAATCTTCATCAACACGATTTATAAAATCTACGTGCGGAGATCCTCCCATACTATCAATTCGTAAAGAACCTCCTTCTTTAAGAGTTGTTAAGATACCCATAGGACCTTAACTTTCTCTATATAAAAAAGTTATTTTTCTTGCAGAACCTTCAGTAGAACCAGATACTACACGTATAAAACCTGTAGAAGCAAAAGCCCAACCACTAGGATCAACTCTTACTACGTCATCTGTACTTACTGTGTAGCTTACTGCAGATCCGTCAGTTTCTACAACATCTTTCCAACCACCAGGACTAGAAGCCCATTGCATTGTTACTGTTGTACCAGTCATAGCTGATGGGAATATAATTGCTGACAAAAGCATTCCGTCTGTGTTAGAACCTTCGCTAGCTGTAGATCCGCTATCTATTTGTACTATATCTTGTTTAAATCTTGCCATATTGTTCCTTATTTTAGCATACTCTAAAGACCGCTTAGGTGGAGTAAGCGGTCTTAGAGTATTAAATTATTGATTAAGCGTTAGAAACGTTATCAATTTCACAGTGATATTGTTGTGGACCAAAGTCAAAGCCCATTTCCATATATACTGCTTTTGCAATTCTTGCGTTATCGTTTTGATCTAAGTCTCTTACAAACATAGTTCCATAACCTGGAATGTTAAGGAATACTGGTTTAACAAAAGACATGTCAACGATAAAGTTTTTCTTACCATCATTAGATCCTGCAGGTAGGAAGTCAGACAAAGCAAGTCCGATTGTTCCAAAAGGTGTAACGATTGTATCAATGTCAACACCTCCTACATTTCTATCTCTAGGTAAGATACCGTAGTTCTTGCCTGATACAACAGTTGCATTTACTATTTCTTTATTAAGATCAAGCAAAGCTGTTGGTTGACAGAAAAGCACTAAGTTTCTCATTGGTGCGCCTGCGTCATACAATTTTTTCATTGCTGCTGCAATTACATCAAAGTTTAATTTTTGTGCAGTTCCTGTTCCATCACCGTCTGTATCGTGATAAACAATGTTGCCGCCTGATAAAGAACAGTGTTGATCAAGACCTCTCATTTGACGGTTACCTGTTGTACCGTCATTGTATTGGGCATTGAATGCTGACCATTCTACTTTCTTTGCGACTGTTTCTAATACTAATTCCATTTGATAAGCTAGCTCATCATTAATTGGATTATTGCCTGCTAATGCTAAGGCAGGATCGGAGTTCTTATAGTTTCCTGATAATTGAAAAGGTACTATTTCTCCAGAAGCTGCTTGTGCAGTATATGATACTTGTGCTGCTTCATGGAAAATTTGTAGTGTACCCTGTTGTGCGCTTCTAGTTCTTCCAGAATAGTTAGGTGAACCACCTTCATCATCTGGTGTAACAGAAGAGACTGTTGCATTATCTTGTGTTTGGAACTGGAAGAATGTTGAGTTGATCGCAACTCCTCCGTTAAGTCCGCCTGCAGCAGCTAGCAATGGTGTTCTATGAGGTGTGATTTTAAATAATTCACCAGTAAAGTTATTAACGTCACTAGCAACTATTGGATTAGCACCTGATATTGCTGCCATTTTCTACTATTTCCCTTCTCTCTTACGAGATATTAATTATTTTTATTTATTTCTTGTAAAGCTAATTTTGCTCTTAGACTATCTTTAACAGATGTTGTATCGCTAGATATTATATCTTGCATTTTCTGTGTCCAATCTTCTGGTTGTGTAGCCATAGAGTTTTGTTGTATTGTCTCTAGCTTAGAATCACTATCAGCAATCTTCGCAGCAGCTACTTCGTTGTTCTGCTGTACTTCAGTGTCGATATTGTATGTTTCTTTTAGCCATGTTCCTAGCTCTGCAGTATCTGGTTTTCCATCATAAAGATCAAAAGCCATCTTACCTGTGCCAGAGTTAGGATCTAATCCAACATCTTTAAATAAAGAAGTTTTTACAACATTCTTTAATTCTTTATTCTCTTGTTCTACAGATTTAAGTTTTTCTCTTAAACCTTTTATACCTTCGTTTGTATCCATTTGTTCTTCTGTCATTGATATTCTCCATTTCTCACACTATTACACTGTACTCCAATAAGGTGTGGATCATATTGGGAGTGATTACAGTATTTGATTATATGCTGAATTGGCGCTGTAATTACGCATACAACACCTCTACGAATTTATTACGTGGTCAGGACGTAGGAACCCTGTACCAGAGTGGCGATCTATTTTTTACCTAGCGGATACTGCCCACGCCAGTGATATTATTATAACACATAAAATCACTGGAACTAATATTTTTCCTGATTCTGTTAATTTAATTTTATAAGCGTCATTCCAAAAAGTCCATGCTTTGTCAGCAACGTAGTGACCTTTTTTATTTCTTGCTCTAACCCATTTAAACATTACTGTTCTACCAATCCTGTTACTCCTGCTTGTGTAGCAGCAGCACCGCCTTCTTGCGTAAACGCTGTACGTTGCTCTGCTTCAAGTCTCTCTCTTACTTGTGCAGCAACTCCCTCACCAAAAACTTCTGACTCAATAAACTCTGATAATCCAAATATATCTTCTCTACCAGTAAATCGTCTAGCAAGTCTTTGTAGTCTTGGTAATCTAGCTTCTGCTCTTTGTGCTATTTGTTGTGCGCCAGTACCAGATAATCCTGCACTAACTAATCTCTGTGCTTGATCTGCTGATACAGCAAACTGTTCTTCTGCAAATGCACCACCTATTTGTGATACTTTAATTCTTTGTGCAATAATATCTTGTGATATATCTTCTGATATAAAGCTAGCAAATATAGCTTCATCTGATATGTCATCTGTAGTAGGAAATTGTCCAGGATAGTTTTCTACATAGTATTGTTTTACAGCGTCAAACTGATTAAACAATGATGTATATGCAGTATCTAATCTATTAGTAAATGTTGTAGGATCTACGTCATTTAAAAACAACTGTGTTACTTTATCCTCAAAAAATTCTGGATTAAGATTGTAATCTTCTAATGCGTTAAAATAATCTTCTTGCATTTTTATATAATCAAGTTCAGGTGTAGCAGTAGTAAATCTTAATGTAGTACCATCTTCTCTAAAAATGCCAGGAAACTTATCTTTGTAAGATTGTGTACTACGCATAGCACGTAGTGCTTCATCAACGTCACCACCATTTGTATCATATTCACTAATAAATACTTCTAATAATTCGTCACCTAAAAAACTATAGTTAGCTTTTGCAAACTCTCTAGCATTAAACTGTTCTCCTGGATCTCCTGGTTCAGTACCTGGTCCTGGTCCACCACCACTGTCTTGTGGTTTTTGTGGTCCTAAATCTTTTAGAAATACTCTACTTACAATGTTGCCTTCAGAATCTCTAGTAATTGTGTAAACAATTAATCTACCGTTTTCTACAACAGTTTCATCAGATGTTGTTGTGCTTTGACCACCACCTAATAATTCAAGTCTTTCTCTCTCTGCTTCGATTGCTGCAAGTCTTTCTCTTTCTGCTTCTGCTGCAGCTAATGCTTTTAACCTATTTGCTTCATCTATTGCTGCCTGTCCTTGTAAAGGATCTCCTGCTTGTTCTGCTGCACCAGTTCCAATCAGTTCTGATATATTAATCCCTTCATCTGTTGCAACTTGTGGTCTCCTTCCAGGACCAAGATTAGGACCTGTGTTAGGATTTAAACTCATAATTCTAGCTAGTATGCTCATAATCCAAACCTTCCTCCGCCTGTTGATCTAGCACCTGCTTTACCAAATGCACTTTCCATATCTTGTTTAAACTGATCTCTGTATGCTTGTGAACCAGATTCTGCTGCAAAAGCAAATGCAATATCTTTACGCTCTGCTACATCATTAGTTGCAATAAATTGATTCCATGCTGCAGTAGTTTCATCTGCTCTTTGACCTGTAATACTTTGCCATTCACTTCTTAAATTTGGTGCAATATCTTCGTATGCTTTTACATTAGTGCCTTCATACTGTGTAAACTTTGCTTGAAATTGATCTTGTAGTTTAGGTAAAAAATCTTGTGTAAATGCTGTAGGATTGTCTTGGTAATCTGCAAGTAATTGTTCTAAATTATAATTATCTGCAACTCCTGGACCAAGTATAGAATTTATTGTATTCTCTATTTGTCTCGTAAGTTCTATTGTCTCTAATGTTTTGCCTTCTAATGCAGCTTTAACTTCAGGATCTAATGTATATCTAATTAAAGGATTAGCTAATTTGTTTATTGTGTCTTGTACATCATTGTCATCAAATACACCATACTGTGCTTTTTGTGTAATAGCGTCTATAACTTTAGGATCAAGTTCTGTAATACCTGCCGCCATCATCTTACTTATAATATCTTCTCTAGTTTGTATACCACGTTTACTAAATGTTGCAGGATCTTGATGTGCAAATAACATCTCTTGTCGCTCGCTAGCTGTATGTGTTTTCCACCAAGTTGTTTGTGCTAGTTCTGCTTCTCTTGCAGTTCTTCCTTCTTTAGCTGCTTCTAATACAACAGCTAAATAATCATATTGTCCTTGTGCATTTTTACTAAACAAGTATGGTTTATACTTTGCTTCTTGTTCTAGTGATTCAATAAAATAATCAAAACCTAATGCACCATCTTCTACTTGTCCACGTATAGAAGCTAACTGTGTATGTGTACCGAAATAAAAGCTATTAACATAGTCATCAACATCTATTGTTGTATTGCCTTCTATATCATATACTTCACCATTTTTACGTACAATTACATCAGGTGTTACTGTTGTACCTATCTGTGCTATCTCTTTTAAATCTCTAACTTTATATCTAAATGTAAAATTCTCTAGTCCAGGTGACAATGCTGCTGCTTCTGGTGGTAATTGATATACTAAATAATATACAGACTGTCCTGCTTCATTTATTTCTTGCCATACTTGTGTATCTACTGGTAGTTCTGGTATAAGATTAGCTGCCATAAATACCTGCAAAAGGTTTAAGTTTTTCTATTTTTTTGTCTGCAAACTCTGTCATATCTGGAGATTCTCTTTTCATTGTATTATATGCGTCAATTAGTTGCATTGCTCTACCTTCAATACTAACAGGCATTTTATCTCTTAATTCTAATATCTCTAACATATCAGCAGTGTTTTTCCTGTTGATCTGCATAAGTTCATCAGAATAAGATTTATATACACGTTTCTCATTAGCTTTTGCAACCATATCATATAGCTCTTTAAAACCTTCGTCACCATTAGGATCTATGTAATTAGTATGCGCACGCCAACCTGCTTTACCATTATCGTTATATATTGTTGACGCAATAAGTAAATGCTTATCTAAGTTATTTATATCTTTAAGAAACTTAATAGCTTCTTCTCTGTTTTCTTCAAACAACTGGTTCCCTAGTGCATTACGTTCTGCAACTGTCTTTTCTTTATTTAACATAGTTCTATACTTGTCGTCCATTGCCATCATTACGTATGTTTTATTGTCACCACTTACATCTATTTGCATAAGTCCGTAACTTTCACCCATGCCAGGTACGTTATATTCTGCATGTGCATTGTATGGAACGTTATTTATATTTAAAATCTCACCATCTTTTGTGCGATTACTTGCACTTTCAACACCAAATATTGTAAGCAAATCTTCTATCTCATCATTTTTACCGTTAAACCATGCAACTTTACCTCTGTTGTTTAAATCTCTTGCACCTGAATCTCTAAAGTTTTTCATTGCTTCTAGTAATCTATTTGGATTAACAACGCCTATACCATTGTCCTGGTATTTTATTTCAGGATATTTACCGCCACCTTCTATTACTGGAAAACTACGTACATCAAACATACTATCTCCTACCTGGACTGTAGCTAGGAAAATTAGAAGTGTCACTAACATCTAAAGGTTGTCCATACTTATCTGTTGTTTTAGGTAATGCTGACTCATATTCATGTTCTAGTTCTTTGACTAAACCTGGCGGTATTGTTCTACCTTCTACATACCCTTTTTCTTTTAATTGAGATGATACATACATATCACGTTTTACATTGTACAACCAATCATTCATTCCAAATGAGTCCTTGACATGTGTCAAAGCTGTGATAGCGCCTTCTTTAATATCATCTAACATATTTTTAATTATTCGATTGTTTTGTGCAGCTTCTATTATTGGATTGACATATGCGTCTTTATAAATATCTAATGTGAAACTTGCCGCACCTGCTAATGAATCAGGATCTTCTGGAGATCCATAATACATTTCAAATACAGTATCTCTTTCTGTAGGATCGTAAATGTCTTGTGCAACATCTGCAACTGCACCACCTATTGTAGCTGTCTGACTACCAATGCCTGTAGCTCTTGACATAAATAAATCTATTAAGACTGGTCCAAATAATGCAGCGTCAAACAAATCTAAGCCATTTGCAAATGTTTTAAGAAGTCCTGAACTTTTTAAAATTCTTGTAACATCTTCTGGATCAGCTTGACCATCTAATACATTCATCATTTTTGCAACATGTTCTTGTACTTCTTGACTGTCAACATTACCGTGTATAGATTGTTTATCTATTAAATTTCTAAATTCATCAAATTGTTGTAAAAATACACCGTCAACAGGACTTGGATCAATGTTGCCTAATACAAATCTTTCATCATAAATATCTAAATCTTTATACAATTTAGCATATCTATCTTTAGTTGCTTGTGATAAAGTTTCATTCTTTTGTATATCTTCAATAGGTATAAATGCTGCAATAGCTTTTATTTCTTTGTCACTTAAATCGTTTAAAGATTTGTTGCCGCTAATAACTTCATTAAGATATTCAATAGCTTCTTCATCTAATTCAATACCTTTAACTGTAAATTTAGCTTGTCTTGGTATTCCTGTACCAAACTTATCTCCAGGATCTACAATACCAAATACATCATGGTAATCATTACGAACTCTACCACCACCTGTACCTGCAACAATTTCTAAGCCACTTTGTGATAATGATTTTAACAAAAATATGTCAGTATAAGCAGCAGCAGAACCTACTGGAGTTACATATTTTTGTGGTAATGCGTTTATTTGATTTAAAAAATTAACTAAAATTTTGTCACCATCTACGCTTTTATTGTTTGCGTATACAATATTATTTACATCTGCGTCTATATTTTTTATTGCTTCTGCAAAATCTTTTTGTAAATCTATATTAAATTTTTGTTTAATTCTTAATGATTGTTGATCTACATAACCATCAATAACTGCTGCCATGTCATATAAAATATCATCTGTAGGTTCAAAAGCATTTTGTACAGCATTTTTTTGGAAAAAATTATAACCTTGATTACCTTTGTAATATTCATAAAAATCTTGTAACGCATTCTTACCATCAAATGCTTGATCACCTTGTTGTATAACATCAAAAAATTTTTGTACTACATACAAATCACGTGTTGCACTATAACTACCACCTAAACTTTCTAATGGAACATTTTGTGCAAAATTAAAAACAACGTCTAAATTTATTTTTTTCTGATTTGGAAATGCGTCATTTAATTGTTTAGTAAATAAAACATGTCCTGCTGTATCTTTATTGTTTACTAAATATTCATTACCTTTTAAACTTCCACCAAATTGGTTTATGTATGCTAAAGCGTCTTGTAAACCTTGTTGTGATATTGCTTCATTTGCATAAAAATATTTTGGTAAAATATCTCTTTGTATAGAAGTTAATGTGCCTGTTCCTTGTTTTAATAGTTTTGCAATATCATCTTTTAATAATTGTTGATTGTTACCTATATTGCTTTTGTAATAATCTGTTATTGTTTTTCTTGCTGCTGTGTTAGGTTGTAGCGCTTCTTCTAGCAAGGTAAATAATTTTCTTTGTGTTTGTTCGTCATAAGTTGAAAATATCTTTCTTTCAATTTCTGTATTATCTCTTGCCTGGTCAAATATGTTATATACTAATCTGTCTATAGTTTCTTCGTCAGCAAATATTTTTTCAGGATCAAGATTAGATACAATATTTTTAAGTAATTTAGATACATTAGGATTATTTAATTGTCTTGTTAATGGCATAGCTGTGTGAATTATTGCGTTAGCAGGAACATCAAATTTTATTTGCATAACAGCAGGATTAACAAAACTTGTCTTTAACTCTGTGCTTTTATTAAATATACCTAATTGTCCTGTTGAACCTTCTTTTATAACTAAATCAAATTTATCTAACTCTACTTTTAATCTGTTTAATGTATCTATATCTAAAGGATCCAATACATCACGGTGATTTAACATTGCATTAAATGCTTGATTAGCGTCAATATTCATAACAGAAATTGCGTGACTATTAAAACCACCTAATGAATATGAAGCGGCAAGAAAAGGATTAGATGTTGAATACATATAATTTAGACCTAACATATTCCCTCTATACTTTGTAGGATTTAACCAATCAATATTATTTTCATAACTTATTTTATTTAGAAGACCTTCCATAGTGTTTGCAAATTCTTTTTTTCTATTTATTAATCTTAAATCTTGCATAACATCATCTTTGCTACTCATGTCAAAAAGATATTTATTAAATATATCCATAACAGCTCTTCCTTTTGCATTAAGTCCTGGTGATCCGTGATACACCATACCTTGCAATCTATTTTCACCAGTGAGTTTTAGTTTCTGTGTTTCTAACATTGCTTCTGGCATACTTACTGCATTGTCTTTGTAGTAATCCCATGAAGGTATATATATTTCTGGTGGAAATGTTTTTTCAAAAAACTTTTTATTTTTAGCACGTATATTTTGTGCTGCTTGTCCTACATCATTGTAATTATTTTTTAAATAACTTTGTACATCATCTAATGCAGCTTCTAAAGATATATTTTGTATTTGTGTATGACCTTCATATAATCTTATATAATCTGCAAGTTCAGAATCACCCCACTCCAAAACAGAAAAAGTATCACTACCAGGCATTTGCTCTATAACTACACCGCTATCTATTAGTGCATTCAATATTACATTAAAGTCTTTACTGTTAATAATTTTATCTACATTGTCTGCCATAGCAGCTATGTATGGTCCTATCATCATACCCTGATTTATTTTGCTTTGTAATTTTGATCTATATATATTTTTTAAATAGTCTTTAATCTCTGTTTTTACTTTATTTTTACTTTTTATGTTTGCTAATTTTGTAGTTCTATCATCTCCTTCGTATGTATTAATTTGTAAATCTGATAATTCTAAATTGTCTAACATATACAGTGAATCTTCTGACAACTCATTAAATAAATCTATAAATATAAAATCAGGACTCATTTGCATTTGTGCTGTAAATTTAATTGCGTCAGGACTATTACTTGTATAAGACCTTAGTCCTCTAATGCTGTCGATCATTGCTTGATTTTTACGGTCAACTAAATTATTACCTTCTATAGGTATAAGTGGTTCTCCCATTTTTGTACGTACTTTATTGCTAGCTTTTATTATTTCTACATTTCTTTTTGATGTTTCGTATATACGGTTATCTAACTGTGTTATATCTTCATAATCATATATAGCTATACCTTTAGTTATTTGTGCCTGATTAGATTTTTCAAATAATTCTTTTTTAAGTGATGTGTACAATGCGTCTTTAACAAACTCTACATGACCAAAAGCTAATTGTTTTTCGCCACTTATAACATCATCTAGTTTTATCCACTCATAAGATAAAGCGTCATCTGCTGCTTTAGGTACCCATGATTCTATTACATTACTTACTGGTCTACCGTCTACTACATCAGCTTCTATAACGTCTTTAATAATTATTCCCATACCACCTACGTTTACACCTTGTGCTGCACGTGCGTCCCAATCTAAACGATTAAATTTAACTGGTAAATAAAAACTATTTTTTATAAAACGTTTTCTAAGATTTACTTCTTCTATTGCTTCTCTTAATGCTTCTACTCCAAATATTTCATTTGCTCTTTTCAAAGCAGGATTAGCTAATACTTTATCTTCATTAAAAGCCATAAATAATTCATGCGGTTGAAAATTTATAGAACCGCCAGGATCTACTACACCTTTTACTAAAATTTCTACAGGTATCTCACCTTCTACTATTCCACCAGGTAAAGCAAACAAAGATCTATGTGGTCCACGTTTACGTTTAATTACGAGTAGTTCTACTGTGCCGTCTTCTAGTTCTTTAAATATAACATTGTCTGCAGTGTTTTGTTTTTCTGCAAACTTCTTGTATACAAAGTCATTGTTTACTTCTGCTACATCATCTTCTAAACTACTTACTGGATTTGTTATAGCTTCAAATTCTTTTTTATTTTTTCTAAAATTTTCTATCATTGCTTTATCCTCGTCAGATAAATCAACATCTGATAAATCTTCTGGCAATGCAGCAGATAAACTTTCCATAGCACCTGTCATATTTTCTGAAGCAGGATCTTTAAACAATTCGCTTGGATCGTCTGGAACTAAATCATCAGGATCCATTATCCTCCAATCATACGGTCAAATTGATCTATAGAACTAAACAAATAACTTAGATCGTTACGTTCTTGTATACCTCTCTGTTGTGCTGCTTCTTGTGGTTCAAATGCTTGTTCAGCAAATGCTGCTAATTCTTCGCCTGGTGTAGAAGGTATCATAATTTCTGATGGCGCACCAGGAAATAATCTATTAGCTAAATCTAAATTCTTTTGATACTCTGCATTTGCAGTTTCGTAATCTTTATCTGCTTGTATGTAGTAATCAGAAAACGCTACAAGTTCTGCGTCTGTAAGTTTACGTGTGACACCTGCAGATTTAAGTGCTGCGTCAACTTGTGATTTAACAAACTCTGGAGATGGTTGTTGATATACTTTAGGCAACAACGGTGGTTTAGTAAAGTAACGTTCTTTTTCTGCAGTTAATTGTGAATACACATCTGTCATATTTAAGTTAGCGTCAGTCATAGCTGTAGCCATAGCTGTTGCTGTTTTATCTTGCCATGCACCCTGCTCTAAAAAATATGATTCAGGATCTAAATAACCTGCTTGCATAAGATCTGTTTGTATTGCTTTAATTTCTTGTGGTGCTAATGAAATCCAAGATATTTTTTGTGAGTTGTTAAGTCCTGGACCTTGACCAGAAATATGATCAAAACCACCATAAAACTGTTCTTCTGGAATACTACCTGCATATACTTGTTCAGGTAACATTGCGTCTTTCATTTGTGCTGCAGTAGGATCACCATCTTTAAATGCGTTAGCAAGATCTGGTTGTTTGTAGATTGCATAGTCAGGTGTTATACCACCAAATATAGAATACTCTGGCGCTGCTGCAACAGATGTATTGTAATCAACCCATTGATCTAACTGTGCTTGCACTTGTGCTTTGTCACCAGATACATTAATAATTTGACTACTTGGATCTTCTGCTATTTCTTGTTCTAAAAATTTGTACTCATCATAACTAAGTGTTTGTACTTCACCTACAGATGTACCGTCTGGTTTTTTTGTACCAACAGCTACCTGGAATGTATCACCAGTATCTAAACCTGTGTTAAATTTACCATCACTGTTAAATGATTCTGCACCTTTAAGATATTCACCTGTATGTTCCCAGTATCCAGATTCTTCATTAAATGTCATAACTGGTTTTGTTATAATTGTAGGTTTGGCAAATCCTGGATATTTTCTGTATGATTTACCTTCTGCAGGATAAAAACCTTCTGTCATATCCATAGGTGTGTTATTTCTAAACCACTCATCTAAATCTTCTGACATGTAAATTGTACCGCCTTCACCACGTGGTGGACGTATAACAACTCCTAGTAATCCTGTCTCCTCTACTAACTGATTTAGTTTTGTATTTAAATAATCGTAATATGCTTTTGCATTGTCAGAACCTTCTGGTCCTTTTATACCAGTAGCAACATCTAATCCTCTATAAAAATCTTTAACAATAGCTACATCTGTTCTCCATTCAGGATTTGTGTTTTCCATTGCAATGTTTATGTTTGTTAATGCAGGATTAACTGCAGCTTGTCCACGTTTACTTGCAGGTACGCCTTGTGATTGTACAGGAAAAGCAGAAGAAAAACCTACATAGTTGTCTGACATCTTTGCCTGGATTTTATTGTATAAAGCTATTTCGTTGTATAACTTAGCTATAAATAATTGATCATTAGATTCATTTACTAAAGACAATAAATTTTTAGTTATTTGCTCTTCAGGACCATAACCATTTTGTTGTATTATGCTATCCACCAAAGATTGTTTCATCTCTTTTGTCATCAAATATCCTCTGTATCAGTTAGCTGTGGTAAGTATACACCGTATTCTTTAAGTGTATCATAATCGTATTGCAAATCCTCTAAGAAATCTGTACGTTCCTGGAATAATGGAAGCAGCACTCTTTCAGCTACTAATTGAAAATCTGGATTTTTATTTATCAACATACCTATAGTGTCACGTAATTGTTGACGTTCTTTTAGCATTGACCTAGATGTTCTCCAACCATTCTTAGATAAACCACTATTTAACGCACGTTGCTCTAGTGTATTAATCATGCTAAATACTACACGTAGGTCTTTACCTACAGGTGAAGTAGCTAGTTTTCTATTCTTTTCCCAATCTTGTAGTTCTTGATATTGCATTTCTAATGTAGCTGTTTGTGGTAGTCCAGGTATTGTAGAATCAAAACCAGGAAACTTACTACGTGCAATATCTCTAAAAAATGCCATTTCACGTTCTCTAATTAGGTTTTGATATGGATCTGTAATATCGTATGTCTGTAATGTAGATACACGCTTTTCTTCCATAAAAAACTGTCCTAATCTTTGATTACGTTTTTGCAACCATTCTTCTGGTTTTAATGGTTCTCTCTGCTCACTAGCAATTGTTCTAACGTATGCTTCATAATCAAATGGACCACCGCCGCCTTGTGGTATTGCATACTGTGCAGTTATAGAGTATTGCTCAAATAACTCTGGATTGTCTTGTTGGAACTGTACACCACGCTCATCTACAGGTCTTGGTTCCACAACTACTGTTTTAGGAGTAGCTATGTCTAGTGGATTAAAACCAAACTCATCTATAAAATATTTAGTTGCATAGTAGTTATCTCCAGGTGGATATAAGAATTGACCTGACTCTGGATCTTTAGGCGGTGTCTCTAATAACTCTCTATATCTATCTGCAAGTATTTGCATAGAATAAACATGACCACCATTCTTGTCATTACCTACGTCAAAACGTGGATTTAGTCCTACTGGACCAACAAACTGTGAAGCTGCTTTTATAAATGCTAGATTTTTAGCAATACTTCTAGCTTCTTTCATAAGTTCTTCTTGACGTTCTGTTGTACTGTCATCACTACCATTTGCTTTTAATATTCTGTAAACATCAATAGTTGTGTTAGAAGCAATACGTGTTAGTTCGTTTTGACCTACATCTTCGTTATATGCGTATAAACCTTGTACTGTATTTCTTAACCATGCAGGTACACCTGCTGCAGCAATTAAGTCACTAGCAGATCTAACATCTGGTAAACCATAAGGAAACATAATCTTTTTAACTTCATCAAAGTTAGGACTTGCATTTATAAAAAAGCTAGCAGGTATAGCAACTGCAGGACCAATGCCTGGTACTACTTCTAGTGCTAAGTTAAGTGATCCTGCATAACCAGGCAATCTAACACCAACTTGTCTATCTTCGCCAAACAATGCGTCAGATACTAAGTCATCAATCATAGGATAATAAAATACTTCTTCTCCAGTAACTTCATCTTCTCCTAAAAATCCTTCTCCTTGTACAGGACTAAAGACATTATCTCTACGTAATGCGTTAACAGTAACTTGACCTCTACGTAATATTTCTGGATTATCTTTTAGTAACTTAGCCCATGTAGTCATAATCTCTATATATGCTTCGCCGAATGGAAATATACCACGTAAGTTATATGCAATTTTTTTACGTTTAGTTAAATCATACAACAGCTCTTGCACTTCTGTTAATGCACGTGCTTTTGCTATTCTATCAATTAAATCAACGTCACCAGATTTATCTGTAAATCCTAGTAACTCTGCTTTTTCTTTCATGTTATTGTTAAATACATCTTGTACATCATCTATCTCTGATTCAAGATCAAATATATCTTCTTGTAAATCATCAACACGTTGTTTTATATTTGCAGGTACAATATCATCTTCGTATGTAACTCCTGATCCATAAGTTCCTGTAATGTCTAGTTCTAGTTGCATAAGCTCTTCTTGCTTATCTGTCATCTTGTCTTGTAATCTTTTTTTCTTTTTATTTAGTGCGTTAGATAAATTCTCAAACTCTTCGTCTATATCTTCAAAACCTAAACCTAATTCTGTATCTCTATCGTTAAGTTCTTTTATCTTACGTTGAAACATATCAATGTTTATTTCTGTATCTGCTTTACGTAGTTTTTCTGCAGGTAAACCAAGATCAGCTTTAAAAGTAGCTATCATGTTTTCTCCAGGTAGGTTTGCATTTAATGCACCTGCAACTTTAAACTCTTTACCGTCTATTGTGTATGTACCGCCTTCAAGCATAACTTGTCTCATCTTGCCTGACATATACGGAAGCATATCAAATATTGTTCTCCAATATGCTTGTCTAAATACAGGTGAACGTGAAGCATTGTCAGTTCTCTGTCCCATCAATGCGTCAAATGCTTTGTTTGTATAAAACTCTAATTTACCAACATTATCTATATAATCTGTTTTACCAACAGCAACAACGTTAGGTAAGCTATCTATGTACTCATCACTTAATAATTTCTTTTTAACATTTCTGTATATTGTTTGATCTCCATTTTTTATGCTGTCAAAAAAATCATCTAATGTTTCATCAACAAATTGTTTACCATCTAATCTGTTTAATCTGTTACGTAACAACATTTCTAATATATTGTTATTAGCTGTTTTTTCTACTGACAATGGAAATGGTGTTTTACCAAAATCTATATCATCTACGTTTATTCTTCTTGACAAATCATCTAGTACATCAAGTTCTTGTGAAAATGATCCACCTGCTAACTGATTAACACGTGCTGTAATAGATTCTGCATAGGCATATCTACCACCTGCAGTATTCATTCTTGCTCTGTATGTAGGACCGCCTTGACTATATGCTTCTATAATTTCTTTAACACGTAAGCTATCACCTTCTACAAACTCTTTTAATCTTGCGTCTCTTTGTTTTTTAGTCATTGCACCTCTAAATAAGAAGTTAAATAATCTGTCATAATGCAAATGTGCTATCTCACGTACAATACCGTCATCAAAATATTTTTGTATAAGTCTTGGTTGTGTCTCTCTATTACGCAATGCGTCCTCTTTTGTAACAACGTCCATAGGGTGTACACCAGGTTTTTTACGCCTTCTACCTGCTTTGTATGCACCACCAAACAAATAGTCAAAGTTATTTGATCCATACCTACGTGAACTAGCTTGTTGCCACTCTAACGCTTCATCTAATGGATTACCTAATAAATCTGCAAACTTAACATCTTTGCTTGTCCATCTTGCTGCTTCTGTCTTATTAGGTTTTTTAAGTAATCCTAATGACAATACAGATAATGGTCTTGAAAATATATTGTCATAACCACGTGTATACATACGTAGCTGCTCTTCACCAACAACACGTAATAACCAAGCACCACGTAACAATACAAACGGTTTCCAAAAGTCTGAATAGTAACTATCTATAATTTTAGACATTGTGCCTGCACGTATATTTGCAGGTAATTTACTAAACATATCTATTCCTGCTTCTGACGCTTTAGCTCTAATTAATGACATAGAGTTCATAGCTCTGGATAGTTGTCCTGGATCTGGTAAAGGTATAGTTCTATTTATAAACTCTGTTAACAGGTGTGGATCAGGATTAACAAATGCTTTGTTGTCAATAATTGTTTGACTTATCTTTGCACCAGGATTAGCAACATTGTTACCTGTAACTGCGTCTATAAAATATGCACGTAGTTCTGGTAAGTAATCTTCAAAAATTCTGCTAAATGTAAATGCGTCCTCTTTGTTTACACCATAGTTCTCTACTAAATCATCTGTAGCAAATGTAACCATATCTTTTACAACGTTAAATAATCCTGTTTGATCGCCATCTTCTAGTCTTACAGCTCTGTTTATAATTTGATCTTTTGCTATAGGATCAACAGTCGTTTGATCTAACCAACCTTTTATGTTAGATACTGCGTCATCTAACTGGTTGCTGTCAACATATCTATATGGAAACTCACCTGCGTATGTAGACAATATTCTTGCTGATCTATTAGGACTATCCATAAGTTTTGTTTTAATTACTTTTTTAGCACCAAATAATTTGCCTGTACCTTCTGGTACGCCACCTAGTAAATTTTCTGCTCTACCACCTAAAAATCTACCTATTGCACCTACTGTTGGTGCTTGACCTGTACCGAATGGACCAAAAGGATCTTCTAAAAATTCTGTTAGTAAATTTTTCATAGCAGATTGTTTTTCTGCTGCAGACTTTGTAAAGTCTTGTGATATATCCATAAACGCTGCAATAGCTTCTCTATCTGTAATACCTGTTAACTCTATAAATTTATTAGGACTATCTAATTCTGCAAAATAGTTTATAAGTTTTTTACCACCAGGATCTTTAGATAAATAATTAGATACAGACCTACCAGATATAAAAGGCAGTCCCCAACCTTTATTTACTGCACCAATGTATTCTTTTTGTGCTTTTGTTAATTTATCTGGTTCTATTTTTTCTAATTCTTTTGCTAAATAATCTGGTATCTTTAATGCTTTTTTTGATTTAGTAAATGCTTTTAATCCTAATGACAAATAATTTGCAGGATCTAAAAATAATGCTTTACCTGCGTCTAATACACCTGACACAACATTAAATGTTCTAGTGTTAGGTTCTACAACTTGCAATGCTAATGCTCTACCAAGAGATATTGGTGCAGTTCCGTATTGACTTGTAATTGTAAAGTTTTCATTACCTTCTTGCATTTGTCTATCTATAGATGTTATTGGTGTACCAAGATAATTTTGTATAATTGATTGCGCTCTGCCTTCATCAAAACCACTACGTATCATGTACTGGTATTCGTCATAAAACTTTGACTGTGGATTAGCAGGATCAAATACTTCTGATTGTGGTAAAAATCCTTCACCTAAATTAACTTTCTTACCTTTGTTTAATTCACCAATAAGTTGTTTAACAGTAGATTTACCTGACTGTCTATATGCTTCACTAAATGTAAGTGTTTCTGCTTTATCACCAAACGTAGCAGCAATAAAAGAGTTAATAGGTCTATCTACTGTAGTTCTATATAAATCTTCTAATCCTAAAAATCCTAGACGTACACCTGCTTGCAATGGTTCAAATACTTTATCTAATATTGTTTGACTGTTAGATTGTGCAATCATCTTAGATATATCGTTTAAGACTGTTGCTTCAGGTTTTACTTGTAATGTTGTTAATGCTGTAATTACATCAGGAGAAAAGTTAGGATACGCCTGTGATATTGCAGAAGCACGCACTGCGTCCTCTTTACTTATAGATTGTTTAGCACGTTTATACGTTGCTTGTCTTTTAATTATTTCTTGATAAAACTCTTGCTCTTGTGCAGGATTATCTCTATGAAATTCTGCCATTAGAGATTACGCTGCGATCTACCTATCTGCCTATCAGAAGCAAACTTTAGTAAACCTAAAAGTTCTGCAGTAGGATTAACTTCTGCCATTGCACGTATTAACATAACATCATCAGGTTCTAAGAATTGATCTTCCATTGGTGGACGTGTGTAAGCATTTAGGTCATCTTGTCCTGGTGCAAATACATCTGCTAATCCAGGTTCTACTCCACCTAATTGTTGTGGTGCTTGTTGTGGTTGTGCTGCAAATGTAGTTTGTGGTTGTTCTACATTGCCTTGCCTTACTTGTTCTACAAGTGCTTGTTCTTCACCTGCAGATTCTGTAATCATACCTCTAACATCTTCTATGCTAGGTGCTGCACCATCTGTTCTTCTTGCAAGTCGTCCAGGACCGCTAACAGCAGCAGGTCTTTTTACTCCACCTCTTCTGCCACGTTCTCTACTACTACCATTCGCCATCTATGTCTCCCTGTTGTCCAAAAAATATTATAAGTCCATTAGGTATATATTGAACAATCATGCCTTGTGGCATAGGTGATAATTCTGGTTCTTCAATATATAACTCATCTTCGTGATCAGCTATTGCTTCTTCTGTTCTTTGCCATACATCTATTAAACAGTTGTTGACAATGTCACTAAATTTATAATTTAATAATTCACGTTCGTTAAATGGACTAGCCACCTTGCACACCTCCAAGAAGTAATGATCGTATGTCTGGTGCAGGACCTTGTGGTACTTGACCGCCGCCCATCATTTGTTCTAGTAATGCAGCTTCACCTTCTGGTACTTCAGGTTGTTCTGCTGTATAAAACTTATCTAGTATGCTTTGCATGCTATTTGGATTTTTGTAAATCTGTACTAACGCCATAGTTGCTTTAGGATCACCTTGACTTGCTTGTACTTTTAATGTCTCAAACAAAGTACGTTCTGCTTCGTCTTTTAGTATTCTGTCATTAATTTTTTGTATATTGTCAAGACCGTCCATGTTTTCTTGCAATGTCTCTTTGTCAATAATGCCTGCTTGTAATAACTGTAATCCAGAAACAATCTTAGTTGGTTCATCAAAACCTGCCATAACTCCATACACACGTCTTGTATTGTACATACCTTGTATGTCTGCTGACGGTGTATATTGTTCTGCATAAGCTGTACCTTTTAGGTAACCTGCTAATGGTTTTTTCTTATTACCATTAAGCACTTCGTCCATTTCTAAACGTTTGTAATCTAGTTCTTCCATTGCGTTTTTTAGTGATAACTGATATTCTTTTACGTTTAGATCAACAGACGATAGTAACTCTTGTAATCCCCTACCTGTAACAAAAGAGTTAGGAGATATTGCGTCATCACTTACTGGATAACTAGAACCAACACGTAGTTGTCGTTCTATTCTGTCTATCTGTTGAAACAACTGATAGGGTACATTATTTGGTGGTTTAGCTACTTGTGAACCAGGTGTTAAGTAATTGACTGCAAATCTACCACGCTTGTAGTTCCCACTTTCTAACTCACCAATAATGTTTGTTTCTGTAAATACACTATCTTCCATAGCAATAATTGACAATACGTTTATCTTTGCCATAGCTGCCATAAGTCCTAATACGTGATCGTATTGACCGCTTAATCTATCAAAACTAAATCGTTTAGATATAACAAAGCGTGGTCCTGACTTTAATGGATTAGGTGTAAAATCTAATATTTGTTTTGTATCTGGTAAAAATACGTATGTACCTTCTTCGTCATAGTATTCAACAAGTTCTGTACCGTCAGCTAAATGATTATCCCAACCACGTTGGAAACCATCATGGTATTTAAATTTACTATAACCTGATGGAAACTGACTAGATTCGTCAACCATAACTTGTGCTTGTGGGTACATGCTTTTAATTACTGCGTTAGGTACTAAACGTATAAGTGCTAATTCTTTTGGATCCTGGTCTGGTCCGTAATATCCTGGATAACAATCGTAAGGATCACGTAGTTCTGCATGTGGATACATAATTCCATCTGGTGACATTTTCTGTCTAATAATCCATACACAAAAACCATAACCAGGTAGCCATCTAGCAGCTTGTGGTAACTGCATATCCATTTTAGAATAACCGTCTAAGTTAGATACAATACGTTCTAATTTCTCTGCTTTGTTTTTTGCACGTTCACTATCTGCATAAGCGTCTACCTTTATGTCTGGCATACGTCCTAATTTTTGTGCTAGGTGTTCTAATCCAGAATTTATAAGATTAGGTATTGGTAAATCTATATCGTAGTTTTTTGCACTCTCACCAAGTAATGCTGCAATACCATTGCTACCACCATTCATAATAGAACGGACTCTATCACGATACTCATAGTGACCACTATGCTCGTGCATGCCTTTTAAGTCGTCCGTCTTAATTAATAATTCGTCTGGGGTATACACCATTACCAAAAAACCTCGTTGTATTCGCTTTGCTTATAATAGCTATAGGAAGGAGTATAGTCGCTTTCTGCTTCAGCTAACATCATTTTTACATTGGTACGTATACGTTTCATAGGAAACCAACTAGCCATAACTAAGTCAGTTTTAGTTTTTACGTTACGTGAATTACTTGCACCTGCTTGTGAAAAATAAATTAATTGTTGTCTAAATATATTGACAAGTCTTTGTGTCTTAGCGTCTGCATACGGTATGTTTATCTTTTCTTGTTCATACATGCCTACCATGCTTGTAACACCAAACGTAGGATCCCATTTGTTTTTGTATGTCTGGTGTCCTTCTATACGTACACCATGATTAGCTGCCCATAACTTTATATCTCTATCTTGACCAATAGCACGTTGGAATCCGTTTTCTTCTATTATCCAATGACTTAGCCAATACTTGTCATACCATTCTTTCATTAGGTTATGTGCTTTTTGTATACCACCGCCTTGATCATTTTTCATATCTACTAGCCATACTTGTTGTGTTTTTACGTTATATGCCCAAAGCACTGCTGCCTGGTATCCTGTACTAGCAGGATCTAGTCCTGCAATAAGACTTGTGTGTGGTGGTATGTCTCCTAGCTTCCTTGATTTATCTAAACACTTATCAATCATCTCTGCTGTAAATAACTCCATACCTTCTGGTATAGCTTTGTTTAGATAGACCATCTCAAATATATTTCTACCACCTGTTGTTTCTGCTGCTGCTAATTGTTCCATTAACCATTTATGTGTACGTTTAGTTGACCATAACATGTGTTTTGTATGGTCTATAGTTTCATCTTCTAGTGGTACTTCTAAGTCATGCGCACGGTCTACAATAGTTTCCCATGCTTTGTTTTCTAAGAGATGATGGTAAAGATCGTCTGGGTGCTGTCTTGATCCAATGACGACCATACCTGTGTGTTCTTCTTTACGTGACTGTAATGTTGTTGTCCACCAGTTCCTGGTGTTTTCTCTAGCACTTGGTTGCACAGTGCTTCCATGATCTTCGATATCGTCTGCGATAATAAGGTCTGCGTCTCTGGAAAGGATCTTACCTCCTTTTCCAATTGCAACAAGAGTTGGCGACTTAATACCAGAGACTGTTCGAGTTGCAACAGTAAATTGACTGGACGACCAACTCTTTCCGCCTCTATTAGAAGGTCTAAATCCGTCCCAATCTCCGTAATCTTGTATGAGTCCTTCATTATTCTCCAAGTGATCTAGCACCGCACCTACAGAGTTACGTGCAATATCTTCGTTACCACCGCACCACATAATACGTATGTTTGGATTTTTACAAATCATGTATACGCAAAAGTGTGTTAACAAATCTGTCTTACCATGTCTAGGTGGTGACAAGATCATAAGTCTTTTACCGTGCTTTATACTATCTAAGATAGCACTAATCCACTTCTTTTGAAAGTCTGGTGTCTCATAATTTTTACCTTGTTCTGTTAAGAAGTATTGATCACGAAACTCTACAAAAGAATCTACGTCAGCTTGCAGCTCGAAGGGATCCCCACGCCGTTCTAATGCTGCTTCTTTTTCTACATCTTCAAGATATGCTGCTACTGCACGTGATACTGTAGATGGACTACAGCTTAGTATGTTTGCTACTTCCTTTTTTGTTTTCTTACCTTCTAAAATGTCGTTAAAAAAATTTTTTTTCTTCATAATGGCGTAGTAGTCTCCTCTACGCTTCTGTACATTCTCATCTACTGCTTTGTCTACGTGGTAATTTTTAGTTGGTTTACTTGCACGCCATGCACGTTGTCTTGTTCTTTTAGAACATCTATCACTACAGTATTTTTTACGACCTTCTGGTAAAGGGACTAAACAATTGTCTGCTACGCAGATGGTGATTTTTTCATTATTTGACATATCTCTATGCTATAGTGTAGCATACTGGGATAAGCATTGTGGTGTTCCTGCCTATACAAACACTACAAGATCAAGAGCCGTTAACAGGGTTGGCATAGCAGGACCGCCTTAGTCGTGGGTTGAGCCACATTCCTCACATTTTATTTATTAGAGAGAGAGCGCATTTACTGTTACTACACTTAATAAACTGGTTTGGGTTGGGAGTGACACAGGGATCGTACCGTCCACTACTCATACTCGGCATTTATAGTACAATATGTAGTGCTACTACATATAGTATGTTTAGACTACACTATATATAGTATACTGTAGACAGGGGGTGATCTGGTAAGGGTTATATGCTTATCCAACTACTCATCTAACCAACGTAGGTTCGATTCCTACCACCTCCACAAATTGCCAGGTAAACATTGACGTATTCATATATATTTTCTCCGCCGCCAGATTAAACTATGGGGGTTATACATTGCGGTGTCAATATGTGTGTGGGTTGTGCTGCACGGTGCTGCGGTTTGTAGTCGGTTCGTTCTGTACTGCTTGCGTATGCGTTCGCAAGCCAAAACACCAGGCGCAGCTTAAAAGAATTGGCGGCACTGGTCCATAAACATGATCTCCACATGAACATGATCTCCAGGAGTAATGCAATCATGATCTCCAGAGTTATACGTGATACAAAAGAAAATGCGGACCAAAGTCCGCACTCTCTCTCCTGGTTATTAGTACGTATCGCTAAGGGCTGCGAGTCTCCAGGATTTCTGGCTCTACATCTTCGTAGCTAACGCCACCTACTGATTTCTCTCCTAAGAAATAATAATCCCAACAGGTTTGGCTGCAGTGTGTCTCAATGTCCCAAACGTTGTGCGGAACATCATAAAAAAATAATTCTCCGCAGGTCATACAATTCCCTTTGCTTTTGATTAGGTCAGGCTTTTTTATTTCAGGCATTGCTATCACCTGGAACTAATCGCTTATGTAAGTAATGGAGACTAACAAATATATGATTTATGTCTTCCTGCTCAACGTGTAAGTCTAAGTCACTATCAAGCCATAAATAATTATTTGATTCTTCTCCATAGTTTTCTATGTAATGGTCTCGTTCTGTGTCGTAGCAATAATCTAGTACCTTTCTTATGTGCTTATACAATAAAAAATCCATACCGTTATCAATTCCAAACGTTCCATATTCTTTGATATGTTTGCGCAGTGCGTATCCATCAGCAGCAATTCCTGAAACAATCCAGGCAGCAGCAACTAAGGATAATATTATTACTATCTCCATATGTACTCCTTCTCTATTTTGTCACATAGTTTATTATACTTTGCTTTTTGTTCAGCATTGGCTACTGCTCGGATATTTGTATCTAATATCTTAATAGCTCTGCCTACTCCCATAACCTGCTCCGCTATTGTTGTATCCGCTTTAACTCCTTTAGCGAAATTCAGCAATAACTTATATACTTCGTTTCTTCCCATAAGAAAATCCTCCTTCTTCATTATCTTATAAGTCATATTTTCCTCCATAAATATATTTTACTATTAACTTCTGTCTTTTCATAATCATTAAGTAGCCAGTCACGTGCAGCTCTCCAATCTATAAAAGAATACAGAATCTCTGGAACTTGCGGATTCTGGTCTATGCCCACGAACTCTCCGAATAATTCGTCTAGGTATTCGTCTAGGTCGTTGTCGTAAGGATAAACAGTATCAAACACAAGAACGTCATCAGCAAATTGTTTGAACATGTCGCTTGGCTCTTGGTTTAGGTCAAATTCATCTTGCATAAGATAAATATTTTTGAATGCTCTCACATAGTCAAAATTAGGGACCAGTTGCAGCAGTTGAACATAGCCGTATAATTCTGCTGCGGTCATGTACTCACCGCCGCCAAAGTCATTATCTTGTATGCTCACCTCTTCGCCGCCACATAAGAATGGAGTCTTTGCTTTTCTGTGTATCTCTTCCACGTCAAGCGCTCTCTCTAACTGTTTAAGCGTTGTATCTTTGTTTATTTGAAACCAATAGAAAGTAAGGCGCCCTTGATTATAACAAGCAAGGCAGCCAGGACATATTTCTATAAAGTTTTCAGTCTCTGTTTGTTGTGTCATGCTATTCCCTTCAAATGATTCTTAAATAAACGTTTTGCCTCCTGGATTCCATAACCCATATAACGCATTTCATTTCCTGTGTGCTGACATGTCAATATAAGTATGCCGTTGTGACGTACTTGTCTAACATGTATATCTTTAGTAGTTGATTTTTCTAATGTCTTGGGATACTCCCATATCATAACAACCTCCTTCAATAATCATTTTACCTGGACCGATTAACTAATCAACAACTAAAAGAAAAAGCTGCAACTAGGCGGCGCTGCAGCTCTTTCTAACTTTTACTTTAGTTGTTTATGTTTTGCTCAATCTCTCCCCCAATCTATTTCTATCTCTTCCAATTCTTTATGAATTGATTTGTTTAGTTCATAATCGGATTCAGGAATATAACTAAATAATATCTCCTTTGCTCTCTCGTTATAAATGCGGAGATCTATTTGATTTTTCAAATGACCACGCAGCAGTCCGACTTCGTCTTCACGACTTCGTCCTGTAATCCTTACGCCTTTGTATTCAAACAATATCATTTTAACTCCTTCAACTGTTCTACTAATGTATCATTAATATCTTTTAATCTTACTATTTCTTGTTCATTTAATCTTAATTCCTGTGTAATAGACTTCCACTCCCACATACGATTACTTCTCCAGGATTCATTACAAAAGTAATATCCTAGTAATACACCTGATATTGCAAACATGAGATGACTAAATACGTTAAAGTGATACGCCATTTCACTCATTACAATCACATACTTCCATCAATTCAATAGTTCTAAACACGTCTATTTGGTATTGGTTAAGTTCATCTACACTTTTAACTTTAAATACATGTTTAAGCAAAAATGATTCTGCACGTTCAATACCGACTGCGTCAAATGTGTAATGTATGTTATACAATCCGCATTTTTTTTCACTTGCAAATGTAATTTCTGTACAATCATTACAACGTTCTAACTCGCCGTCTCCTTTAAAGTGCATGTTGCACCAATCACATAGAGTTGCGCCGTCCATGTCATCTCCTGGAGTAATTAATTCACCTAGCTTTAACATTATTTATCCTCTATAAGTTTTAGCTTGACTGTATAAATAACTTCAACTGTCCAATGTTCTGCTAATTCTTGTATAGTTGTAGCTAAATTATCATCAATCTCATCTAATTCAAACCTACCACTTTGTTCAACCCATACATTGTGTCGGTGTATTACTTCAGCTTTTGTACCAACACAATATACTCCGTCTTCATAACTTAATTGGTATATTTCAATATCCATTATCTTATCTCCTCTGTCTCTGTTAGTTCTATATCAACAAATGCGTCAATTGGTTCTAGTCCATATCCACTGTCATCTAATTTCAAATTATTTTTTTCTAACAATTTAGAATAACTTTCTCCTAACAAAATAGGTTCAACAATTACTAAATTTTCGTCACAAAAATTACATTCAATACTATCCCATAAATTTTCTGGATATTTAAATGTAATTGTACTTGTGAATCCGCAAATGCAATCCCAGTCATCTTCTATCTCAACTTCTAAATGAGTAGTGATTGTTTTAACTTCGTATATTTTCATACTCTTAACTCCTTCTCTACATATTCAGCAGTTGGCTTGTGGTCATACCATAATAATTTATAGCCATCTACATCAACTGTATTCATAACTTGCAATTCAGTATGAAAATCATATATCTGACAATCTTTAGGACATGTTAAGACTGCGTCACCATTGTCGTCATGTGTATATCTAGCTTGCTTTGGGTGTCCAGTCCAACCACATAAGTCACAATACAAGTCTTCCATTTTAATTATTATTTCTGACATTGTTCAACCTCCACCTTATATATTTCAACATATTCTCCACAACCAATACAGTAATATTCTTTGTCACTTGGTTCATTGAATATCAGTACGTTTTCGTGGTCCTCATTGATATATTGTTCAACTATTCCTTGTTTAAATATATGAGTACCATTACATTTTTTACAGCGCCACATTATTTCTCCTCCTTAATAGGATTATTAATTTCGTTTAATATAATTAAACCCATATGTCCTTTTGGTTCAGCTTGGTCATAAGTTTTTGCAATAATTCTTACTAAAGATTTTTTAGATAATGTCAATAATTGTTCAATATCTTCTATGTTCATTATTCCTCCTCCAATTTACTGTGCTGCGGCATTATCCAGGCATGCTTGTTAGTTGCATTGTCACTGCCGCTACATGTTTTCTGGAACAGTACTGCGGCAGGAAAATTGCCGTCATAGTTATACATGTATGTAAAGTGGTCATCTTTATTAAAGGTTAAAAATGTCATAACCTTCTTTAGATGTGTTGGAGAATATTGTATATGAGTAATTGGTCTGCGCTTGTCAGGTCCAATAGAACCACGTGCGTCACTCCAAAAGTTTCTGAATATGTCTCTTGCACCTGCAATACCATCAACTTTATTTAACATTGTGAAGACTCCTGCGTTGTCTATCTCAATACTTACCCAGTCAGTAGTAATCTCTTTGCCGTCAGGCATAGGATACTTTGCGCCAGTTATCTCATCTGTAATAACACGTGGTTGCAATATCTTTGTGTGTCCTTCAAACATAAGATACATGTATCCGTCAAGTTGTTCTTTCTTGTAGTGTTTATTTATATCCGCTACATCAGTATTGAACTCTTCAACATCAACACTTGCATATACTCTATCAACGTATTTTAGTAATGGTTGAGGATCATTTTTCTGATACTGCGCCATAACTGAATCTGTACGAAGGAACTCTGTTATACCAAGAACATAACTGTCTGTTGTCCAGGCATACCATACGTTCTGTTGCACAACAAAAAATAATTTATTCAATTTATTAGTTGAATGAAATGTCTTTTTGCTGCTTGCTAACGTTGTCATATTTTTAAGCAGCTTTAAATCTGCTAAGGTAATAGGAACTCTAACCTGTAATTTGCCGTCATGAATATTTAGTTTATCCATACAACTCCTTTCCACTATTAAATTTAATTTAAAAGAGTTATATAGTCAAGTTCTTATTCCAACGGTTGTTTCTAATTATCTGTTTCCTGGAGTCATCTGATTCACAAGGCAGTCCGTCAATGTGGTGCATAAATTTTTCTTTACATACAATACATGGTTGATGTCTATTAAAATCATATTCAACTTTAGCCATTAATGATTGCAGCGCTAGTGCAGTTGTGCGTGCAGCTTTGTCTATATCCTGCGTACGACTCACGGCAATTGTTTCCAAAATGGATCATCAAAAAAATCATTACCTATTTTGGATTCTACAATTTCTACAAAAGTATCCAATGTCAAACAAACTACAATAGGCACACCATCAGGTTGTCTCCTGGACTTGTCTGTTTTCACTAAACGCTTCCATACCAGTGCTGTAAATTGCGACTTTGACTTCTTTATTGACTTAGCTAGCTCACGTGTGACGTTAAGAGACTGCCTAGCTTTACACTCTATATAAAACTTTTCTCCATTCCAATTAAATAATACGTCACCTTTATCGTTCTTACCACCTTCCGCAATCCTAGATCCATTTAACATCTTTGCTACAAATGTCTCTAGCTTCGTACCCTGTTGTTTTTGCTTTGACATTAATCTTCTTTCTTAAATAATTTTCTGCCTTTCAATGCTTTAGAACTATTAAGAACTTTTGCAATAGCTTTAATATACTCCATCATATCGCCACGTGGTAATCGTCCGTAATCTATTTGTGATCCACGTGATACAAAAGAATAACTAAAGTAATCATACATATCATGCACGACTTCAAGTTCGCCTACTCCTTTGTTGGTTACGATACCGACTCTAACCCCACCATAATGTGGACCTGCTTTTGTTGGGAATGAAGGATCAATTTTAAGTATTGACTTTACTAAATTAGATTCAGCAGCACTATCGTATGGAAAGAAACCTATCTTCTTTGATTCATCTTCTTCTAAACAATATGTTATAGCTTCTAAAAAACCATTACATTCGTCCATCATATCCCAGACGTTACGTGCGCCTTTGCTCTGTAATACTTCTTTCATTACTACAACTGTAGCTGAATTTGTTGATCTAGTCTATTTAATAACTGTTGTTTTTTCTTTTCATCATTTAGTTTGTACATACTTACACCACCTTTGTGTGAGTGCATAGTACATTTAACACTAAGGATATATTTTTCTCCATGATCTGCACGTATCTCTGATATTCTATTGCGTGCTGACCAACCAAACTCTATAAGTTCTGTTGCACAATGCCACTTGTCATCATCAAGTAGCTGCAATATGTCATCTCTCATTGTCATACGCAATCCTCAATCATATATGCAATACAACCTACACATCTACCATCATAATTTAAGGTTGTTTGTGGTGGTTCACCGCACTCTATACATTTCATTCTTCTTCTCCTCCCATATCTTGTATTACTTCTTCTATCTTTAAATCTATGTGTGTAGGTTTACTGACTATTTCTACGTCTTGGAATGTACCACCACTATCTACAATTATTTTTAAATGTATCATCAATCATCTCCTGCCCAGTTAGGATTACCTCTATAACTGGTATCTTTTTTAGAACGGCGCTTCGTTTTCTTTGATCTCTTCAATATCTTTTGCCTTTGGCATTGCAGGCATAAACCATTCTTTTGGTGCTTGTTTAGCTGCGTTAAATGAATCCATATAATATATACGTGGATTACCATTGTCGCACTCTTTGTTCTTACACTTCCAATCAGGATATGTATCTTTAATTTTACCGCTAGCTTTATCTAATCTGTTATCCCATAGTTCACTGTTGCAACTTAGACAACTAGGTTCTACTGTGCCGTTAGTTACCACAACTTTTTCTTGAACTACTACACCAATCTCTTCTAATGCTGCCTTCGTATCTTTGTCATCTAACTTAGGTGCGTCTTTAATTTTTTCTTGTACAGACGGTGGAGGAGTGTAGCTGTTGCTGTTGCCAGTTTCAGCTTTACTCTTGGTAACTTGACTGTCCGACAAGTTCTCCACCTTCTGCATTTCAGTTACTGATGGTCTTTTCTTTGCTGCATAAATCCAGTTAGCTAATGCTCTACCAATAGCTGATGTCTCACCATTTTCTATCCAGGAAGTTTTGTTTGCACCAGTTGGACCATGTTGGTCTTGTGCAATACCTGTTGCTACAGGATATTCATCTGCAATATCTTTATATACTTCGCATATATGTATTGCGTTCTGAAAATCCTCACTTACATGTGTAATTTTTGTGCTAATTCTTCCGTTAGGATTATCTTTCCAAAACTTTTTTAGTCTATCTTCTACTTGATCGTATTCATCTTGCCACGCCATCAGTCGTTATCCTCCTCCGTCATATACTTATGACTATCTAATTGGTATTCTACCCACACTTTAGTTTTTTTACCAACACTATATTGTTTTAGTAAATCATTTACACTTTGTTCCATGTGATTAAATATTAAATCAAAAACTTCTTCTGCTTCTTTTAAATTACTTGCAGTAATTATATAATCACGTGTACTTTGATCAGTAAACATTACTTTCACATCTCTGTCCATAGGATCAGGTGCGCTCATTCTTGTTCTCCTATCGCCATAGCAGTCTCCATCATTTCGTTATAATCAGTTATAAACTTTGTCGTTAAATCTTGTACTTTTTTTGGATTAGTTTTGTTTAGTTTAATAGATGTCTGTGACACTTCTTGTCCACCGCATGCGTTAGCCATAGCTACCGCCCACTTCTTCATCTCCTTTTGACTTGTAAATAGATTCATAATTTAATCGCCGCCACGTTCAGAGCGTACAAATACGTAATGTATTACATTGTTGTAGTTTTCAAAAGAATGTATATATAAACCATTCTTATGTAACCAATCTCTTAACTCACTAATGCTGTCTATATATTTAGGATTACTTTTGTATATAACAACAAATCCCTTACCAGTTTCACCAACTGATTGCTTTAATTCAGACAACATAAAGTTATCGTCAAACGTAGTATTAATTGCAGTCATTACTACCTCCCAATATAAGTATAGAACAAATATATAGAATCGTAAAGATTTTTGCAAAAAACACCAGATCGAAGTAAACTGACCTGGTGTCAAGGATCAGAGTAAAGGAGGAAACCTCTGACCAATGAATTGACTTGACAACTATTATAGCATGCAGTAATCTGTGGAGATAGTTATCTTACGTGTCATAACGAAAGACAACTCCTTCCCAATTAATAAGTAAAGCGGACCTGTGAGTCCGCTTTGCTTTATACTATCTCTTTATTGTTGTGACCGTTTTTATCTACAACCATAGTCATTACACCTTGCTTAGTTTTCTTACCTGCTTGTTGTTCAAACCATGTTGATTCATCTAAACTAGGTACTTGTATCCAGGTGCGTCCATCATGCAATTCACGGTGATGATGGTAATGACCTGTCACAAGAATGTCACTGGATCCTGCATGAAAGCCACCAAATGTTTGATTCTTCCACCAATTCATCAGCTTGTTTTCTACTGTGCCACTATATCCTGCAAGATGTCCATGAGTAAAGCTCATGTTTGTACCGCATACGTTTAATGACAAGTGTGGTTCATCAGGTATAACAAACTTTATGTGTTTGTATTGTGGTTTGTCTGCAAAGATCTCTGCTATTTGTTCAAACACTTCTATGTCATAGTTGTCCATCTCACCTGTTGGTGCTATGTTCTTTGCAATTCTTTTAGTACCGTGATTACCTGGTACTGCACCTACCACTACTACATCAAAGTCTTTAGACCATTCAACTAATGCTTTTGCAATAAGTCTCCTTGCTAACTTCATTTGATTACGATAGTCAAGCTCTACGCCATTAGGTCCCATTGCTTGCGGATAAAATCCTACGCAACCTTCGACTATATCACCAAGTCCCACGACTGTTAACTGATCTAGCTGCACTCCTGCTTTACGTAAGAAGTTATAACGATCACGTACTGTATCTATCTTTTCTAAGAATCTATTGACTATAGCTTCAGTACCACCACCATCACGCTTACCTAACTGTAAATCAGATATAGCAACAAAGAAACTAGCTTTAGGCTTTGTAACTTTAGGTTTAGCTTTACGCTTGTATGTTTGTATCCATTTAGATATACGATCATAATCTTCTTTGTCTAGTGCATGTTCTTTATAAACTATCTGTGCTTTATATGCCCATGCTTGTTGCACGTCTCCTTTTCCCATATTCATATCCCACGTGCTGACACGTATAGTGTCATTTAAAATTGAATATTTATCAGGATCAAATCCCCACGATCTAAGAAGGTCATTAAACTCTGGACTAGCATTGTCCATAGCTCTTGTAGTTATTGTGCCTGTCTTAGTTTTGTAATTAAATTCTACACCAGGTTCCCAACCGTTAGGGTGATTAGGTGTATCTTTAGTTTCGTTGTGTGCTACGTCCTGTTGGGTTGCAGTAAGTTTACTTACCTGCGAGTTGTTTTTTTGCATACTCTTTTAATACAACTATTACTGATCCACCACCTGCGATTGCTGCAGCTTGGATAGCTGTAATATCTAAGTTCATTGCAGGACCAACAAGTAAAGCAGAACCAAATGCTTCTACAAATGTCCAAACAACTTTCTCAATAAGTGCTTTGAGTTCGTCACTCATGTTATCTCCAGTCTATATTATTGGTTTTCCTTTAAGTTTAGCGTCAATGCGTGTCACTTTTTCGTGTATAGCACTAAGCATATCCTTATCAGAACTTTGTTGCGGTGCGGCAGCACCATCTAAATTTATCTGTGAGTATTCTATTGTGACTTCTTCACCACTAAGTAGCTTAGGTAATACCTTCATGTACATTTTTTTATATGCGTCACCAGATCCACCAATAAAACCGTCTTTGCCTTTATCTAAATCTTGTTGTGTTTCTCCTACAAGTAAACAACCTGCAGTATGTTCATCAGTATTTCCTGTGTGTATTAGTATGTACTCGAATCCAGGTACATCTCTTATCCACAACATTCCTTTATGGAAGGAGTACCTGGTACTGTACTTAGAGTGAAAACCACCAACAGTTCTTAATGTAATCTTGTATGTACCTTCTGGTATTGCTGTCTCTGCAGCTACTTTAACAGCTTGATATTGATCTTCTAATGTAAAACATTCAAACTTACCGTCTATAAACAATAGACCATTAGTTGCGTCTAATCCAAACTGTGTGCGTACGACCTGTAATTTCATTTCTTCCTATTATAGTCCTTGCATTTAGGATTTGTGCAGTTTAAATATAAATTATCCATTGAAACTTCCAATGGTTTGTCACACTTGGGACAAGATATTTTCGTAGATTACCTCTGTGAAGCCCAGATGTTGTCAACCATATTAGGATACTTACGACCATTAGCTTTTGCTCTAGCTTTTGCTTTAGCTTTTTGTGCAGGTGTAAGTTTTTTAGGTTTACCTAAACCTTTTGGTCTTGGTTTATCCCAGATCGGTTTACTTTTTTTTACCATTTTTCTTCTTCTTTTGTTTTAACATAGCAAAGTCTGCACCTGTAATCTTGTTACGTGGTGGTGCCATTCTTGCTATCTTCATTTGTTTTTTGCTATAAGGCATTATCACTCCATGTATTACAGTGTAGCTTACATGCACAACATAGTATCTTGCAATTACACATACGCTACCACTTTGTTTTGTTAGCCCAATAAGCTGCTGACATTTTACCTTTTGCTATATTCTTAGCATGTCTTGCCTTAAAGGACTTACGTCTTGCTTTACTCTTTGCGTCTTGTTTTTTACCTGCACCGCTAACACCCTTCTGTCCGAATCTAATTAGCTTAACTTTGTCACCAGACTTTGCAAGCACTGCGTGTGACTTAGTCTTATGTCCAGGAGTTCTCTTAGGTTTATTGTAACCAGAAAACTTTTCTCCTCTGTATGTTATAGCCATGACTACTTCATCTTTTTTTTGCGCTTAGAAGAATATCTTTTCTTCTTGCCTGCTTTTGTATATGGCATTATCTGCTCGCTTTCTGTGATGGTTTATCATCACTATCTTTTCTTAATCCTATAGTCAATAACCATAAGATTGTACTTATTATTATAGCAATACCAACAATGTCTTTTGCTGTTCCAGTCAATGTAAGCCATGCTATAAAAAAACCTAAAAGTGTAAACGTTTGCGCTATTGTCTCTTTAAGTATTTCTTTTAACCAATTAATTATTTTTTTAATATACTTCATACTCTACGTCTTATTCTAACTGGTACGACCTGGACACTAGCTACAATTTGCGAAGCTATAATCACTGGGACTACAACTTCTTGTGCCTTTTCCTTTTGATCTGATGTCATGTCATCATTTATAGAAGCAATACTTATGTCTGATAGATCTATATCAGTCAATGCACCTATTGGATCTTCTAAAAATTGTTCTGTTTGTACTTCTGTAACTACATCTGCGAGTGTGTAATCTTCTACATCAGCGTTTTCTACTGCACGTTCTACGTATTCTTCTACAGCTTCAGCTACTGCTTCGTCTGATTTAACAGTTTCTGCAATGATAGAAACATCTTCAGTTTCAACTTGTAATACTTCAGCAACAACTTCAACTTGTTCCTCTGTAAGTTCTTCAACATCTTGTATCGCTTCCTCTACAACTTGACTTACAACTTCAAGTACATCTTCGCTAACTTCTGTAAGATTTTCCACTCCGACATCAGCAACTTCTTCAAGTACTTCGATAACTTGTTCTGTTTCAAGTTCTTCTACCTCAACTTCTATAATTTCTTCAACAATATCTTCTACTTCAGCAACCTCTATAGCTACTTCTTCTTCTGTAAGTTCTACAGGATCTTGTATAATTTCTTGTTCAAGTTCTTCTTCTGACTCTTCTTCTGGTTCCAGTAAGATCTTTTCTGTCTCTTCAACTTCTTCCTCCTCTTCAACTTCTATAACTATTATATCTTCTGCTATGTCAAGTTCAATTACTTCTTCTACTATTTCTATAATTTCAATAGTATCTTCTATTTCTTGTATGACATCTACAAATTCTTCTAATTCTTCTTCTGATAATCCATCTAATATTATTACACTATTTTCAAGTTCTTCTAATATAAGTAATTCTTCTTCTTCTTCTAGCTGCTTTTGTATTAAAAGTTCTTCTTCAGCTTCAATAGCAGCTATTTCTTCTTCGGTGAGTTCCTTACTATCCTCGACTTCGACATCTTCTTCTTGAATTGTCTCTTCTCTGACGTCGTCATCTCGTAATATCTCTTGGTCCAACTCATTGTCTACCTCTTCTTCTTCGATAATAATAGTAATAATATCAGGTACATCAGAGCAATCACCGTCTTGATAACCATACCAATCTCCACTTTCTATTGCTTCCAAGTATTGTTTATATGATAAAGGATTATTTGGGTGTTCACAACCATATTCGTCCCATGCTAAATATGTTGTTATATTATCTTCGACAACATCTTCCGCTTTAGGTAACGTTGTAGTAGTCGTAGTCGTAGTCGTAGTCGTGGTAGTAGTCGTTGATGTGGTAGAAGAAGTTGTTGTCGTACTAGATGTCGTTGTAGTAGGTACATTATCATACTTATAGTATATATCATCTATAAGATACCAATCAGGATTTGCGTCTGTAATACCATTAATAACTATTTCTGTTATAAAAGTGTCTACGTCTTCTGCTACTGTCCAGGACTTTGACATTACTGTCGTGTAGTCTGTATGTTGATCTAAAGTAAATGTTTCAGTAGCACCGTTATCGTAATATACAGTGCCTGATATATTAGTTACATCTGTTGCACCATATTTAAAACCAACTTCATACGGTTCATTAGGAAATGCAATAGTAATGTTATCACTGCTACCTCTAATACCTAACGCATGTCTATTAAGACTAAAGTATGTAGAACCAAAACAATCTAAATCTTCTATACCAATACTGCCACCAACGTTTGTATTTGCACATTCTGGTGCAGCAGTTGTAGCAGCAGATACTTCAGTATCATTACCACCGTACAAGATATCTATATCAGTGTTTATTTGTTGATCGTCAAATGTTTCTGTTACTGTAGTTTCTGTAGTATCTGCGTATATAGGTACTGGTACTAAAAGAAAAAAAACTAAAGCAATACGTACAAACGTATTAAATTTGTATAACATTGTGACCTAACTTCCACCACAACAACCGTTGCCGCAGCAATCCATTAGATCTCCCTTCCATTCATATCGTTATGTGTTTTACTGTCTAATATTCCAAATGCTTGATTAACTTCTTCGTAGCTTAATGATCCATCATTTAAATATTTTCTAGCTAATATTTCTAAAACGTTTGCTACGCCTAATAATCCTGCAAGTAAAGATGATTGTAAAACATCAATACCAATAAGACTACCTGCACCTATAACACTTAATGCTTGTGCTATAAACACGGCAACCATACGTTTAGTTATATTCCAATACAATGAGTAACCTTCCATGTGTTACATTATACTATTTAAGAATGCGGCACTGCTTGTTATTGCAACAAGCCAACCTAGAATCTCCTGTCGTGATGGTGTTTTATTTATTTTTTCGTGTAGTTCATCTATACGTGCGTTGGCAAGATCAATATCTTCTTTGATTAATTGTAAATATTCTTTAGTTGTAAATCCGTTGCCATTAGCCATAACGACATAATATCATACTACATTTGATTTCTTTGCGTCTTTGTAACCACCTGAAAATTTAGTTTTAAAATAGCTTTGTATATTATTAATGTGTTGTAAATCATCAGTAGTAACTAACCTATTATTTATTGTTTGATTATCTAATGGTACAAACAACATAGCAGGATCGCCTTTAGTTATCTGTATATTATTATTGTATAACTCTAACATCACAATTACTTGATTAGAATAATATGGATCTACAATACCAGGAACTACTCTGTAATCTTTGTTGTAAGCATAATATGAATCTTCACATAATAATCTACTGTGTTGTTTACTAACCATAGCAAAAGGTGCATGAAATTTTAATAAAGTTTTGTGTTTCATATTAGGAACATAATTACCATATTTATCAGGACTAAAACCGTTAACCTTTACAAATGTATGTTCTCCCTCTTCAGGATTTATTTCTATGTTTTGTCCATCTACCTTAATAGATATGTCTGTCCACCACTTTAACATGTAGGTATTGTTAAAATAATCCCACACACCTGGACATGTTTTAGCAGTTTTGCCATTTAAAAACCTTTGGTTGATACCAGGTTGTGAATTATGTGGCATGTGTCTAAACCATTCAGGTGCTGCTTGTGTTAATACTTCGTTGTCAGTTAATTGTACTTTGTTATTAAAAACAATATCTATATCATTCTTCTTCTGCTTGAACACGTAGTTTCCTTTTTCTAATTTCATTGTATCTATTATCCATGTATGTAGTAAGTTCTTGTCTGTCTTTATTAGTTATATAAGCGTCTTCTTGTGTCATAGACCTAACTACTAATTCCATTTCTGTGTTTCTTTTAAAAGGTATAATGTGCATAATTGGTGTACCAGGTCTTAACTTAAATGTTTCTCCAGGTAGTAAATTTATTTCACACGGAAAACTAATCTCGTGAAACATATCTGTATCTACAATGCCAGGTAAACATCTAATTTTTTTATGTGTTTCATGGTAAAAAGGATCAACCATATACACAGACCAACCTGGTGGTGTTTTTATATTCCAAGCATTTTCTAACTTTAATACAGTACCATCAGGCAATGTACCTATCTGCATGCCTTCTACTTGTTCAACAGAATGTTGATTTACCCAATCTGTTATTTGTACATCATTAACTACTTGTGACATATTGTATTGATACGAACCATCACCATTATCTCTAATTATAAATTCAGACCACATAGGTATGACAAAACCCTCAGTTAACCAATCTCTTATAGCAGGACATGCTCTTGCAGTTAATGGATCATCATTTAACCACATGCCTTCTGCTGTTCCTTTAGGCATAGTTTTCCACCATTTAGGAAATGCTTTAGACGCAGGTACAGGAGGAAAGGTTTCATGCAAACCTAGTATCTTATTGTTGTGAAAAAATTCTATATTCATGTCCACCTTTTATTTTATGTTCTATTAATAATATACTCTATCTTAGGTTTTAAATCATTCCAATCGTAAGGTTCTTCTGCTTCAGTTCCCTCTGTTAAATGATACCAACCTGTAGCTACCCATTGTGCAGGTTGAGTTAATGTTATATCTCCTGTTTCATCTACGCCATCATAAGTGTATTCATCTACCCATATTGCTACACCTGGTATAGCTGATACAAAAAAAGTAGATTGTTCTGCCTCAGTTAAATTACTAAATGCCCACGTGCTGTCATCAACATCATAATCTTTTTCGTATCTAACCCACTCATATCCATCTATATCAGGTTTACTATTCCAAAGATCATCATAAGTTTCGTATTTATCATTAACAAATATTATTTTTGGCATTATAAATCACTTGCTGTGTAGTAAGCTACAGATCCTGAACTACCACTTTGTGCCTGCCTACCGCCACCACCACCTGAGACATTAGTGTTAAATGTAGTGCTGTTGTTTGTTCCTCTAAAAATTCTTATTTGTCCTCCACCTGAACCACCACCACCTGCACCGAAACCTGGACTATTGTCATTAGGACCTGGACCAAAAGCACCATGACCACCTACTGCTTGTAAGTTTCCTGAACCTGATACTGCACCTGCAAATATAAATATTGCTCCACCTGTTCCATCTTCACCGTGAGAACCGTTATTGTTACCTGAACCTAATGGATTACCTGCACCACCACCTGCTTGTGTATATGTTTGTACAGCGTTTCCACCTTTACCACCTCTAGGTTGTCCGTTTCCTGCTGCACCACCACCAGTTCCACCTCCTCCTGGTCCACCTGAGAAAGCTGTACCGCTTGCACCTGAACCTGCAGGACCTGATGAAGCGTTATGTCCTGTACCACCACCACCTGGTCCAGCTATTGGTCCAATATTACTTGTAAGTTTTATTGTTGTAGCGTTTACATTTCTATTTGCAGAGTTATTGTAATGATTACCACCTCTTTTACTCATTGATACAGTCCCACCGTCCATGCTAAATGTACCACCTACATAAATAGACATACTCATTTTTCTATTGCTTGGTATAAATGTACTGCTTGCTATTGATAGGTTTCCATTTACCCATATCAAAGCATGTTTATCTGTATTGTTTGTAAAGAATGTAGAGTTGGTGCCATTAAATGTAGCATTACCATCAATAATAACGTAGTCATAATCTCCTACATCTACACTATTTACAGTAAGACTACCGCCTGTTGTAACTGATTGTGCTTTAGCATTAGCATACTCATTCATAATTGCATATAAACTAGAACCTGTTAAGTTTGTTCCTGACGGCAATTCAGGTTGTGCTATACCACCTGATACTAACGCTCTAGCTGCACCTAATGGTGACATTATGCAAACGCTAACTGACTAAATAGATATGGTGTTGTATTACCTACAAATAAAAATGTAAGTATATCTATATTTCCTGCTCCTGTCGATAGTGTTAGTCCTCCACCACCTACAGTTTTAGCAGTTGCCTCTCCGCCACCATTAACTGTTATTGCATCTATGTCCATTGTTCTACCACCTGTACCATCTTGTGTAACAACTAAAGTAAATGTTGATATTCCTGATGTTGGTACATTTGTAAAATCTATATCATCAACAGCTGTGTCTATTGTAAGTGTGCCTGTATTACCATTTGCTAAATCTATAGCAAGTTCTGTTTGTGATGTAACAACTTGTGTTGTTTCATTATAATCTTTTAATACTGCTGCTGATATTGTTTGATCTCCACCTGTTACAGCACCTGATAAAGTTACAGCACCTAATGTTTTATTTGTTAAGGTAGCTGTTTCTGAATCAGCATAGTTCTTAACTGCTGCTGATGTAGGTATAGTCGTATTATTATCATTTGATGTAATTGTTTCTGAATCA
>TARA_R100000353_G_scaffold10603_2_pt1 | contig 42854 bp, 54 predicted proteins | sample TARA_R100000353 | Tara Oceans TARA_R100000353 (sample SAMEA2620663) | marine metagenome | biome: marine biome (ENVO:00000447); feature: surface water layer (ENVO:00002042); material: "saline water (ENVO:00002010), including plankton (ENVO:xxxxxxxx)" | depth 5 m | reverse complement strand
AAACAAAAAAATTCTAGCAACACTGACAAAAATGTTACATGAAGACGAAGATAAAAAAACTGTCATTCATAGCATAACACCCGGTAGCGAAAAAGAAAAAGGAATGATGCAGGCCACAATTTACCAAGGCGGAAAAAGAACAGATGTTTTAGCGGCAACTCCAAAAGATCTAGCCGATCAATATATCAAAAATGGTGTAAACTATAACGATTTTAATTTTATGCACACATCTGATGTGGATTTTCCTGAAGAGGACGACGGTTGGAACAATGAAAAATACGGCAACGATGCACATGGTTTCATCCAAGATGCTCTCAAGATACTTAAAAATTACAAAGGTGAATCACTGGAAGCAAGACTAGAGGCAAAATTATCAGAAGTCGCAGACAAACAGGATATGGCCAAAGAGATTGCGAAAATGTATGACGCCGCATACGAATACATCAACGACAGCAGTGACAACCCGAGCGACATAGAGTCAGACTACAAGTTTGGTTACAACGACGATGACAGCATGGAGGCAGAAGACCTTGCGGCGGCATTCAGACAAGATTATGATCGTGGCATGGCTTTGCAAAAGCAATTACAGGCGCAGAGAGAAAAAGAAGGCCGTGAGGGCGACTGGGATCCGTTCAATCCTGAGTCAATGTATCACGCTGAATTGAAAGCATTAATGTCCAATGCCAAAGGTGAATCAGTTTCAGAAGACGCAGGCGAGGGACACATGAGCAAATCAACACTGTACCACACTGCCAAGTATGCAATAGCATTGATGCAGATGATCAAGCCGGGTGATGACCTAGAGGGTTGGGTACAGAGCAAACTGAACAAGGCCGCGGACTACCTACAGGGTGTGTACAACTATGAGGAATATCAAAAGTTAAATCCATACAGAGAAGAACTGGATTCAAATGTGTTACAAAAACATGCACAGGTGGTGCAAAAAAACATCGATGAGATCTTATCAAAAGAAACAAGCCTAGACGACATCGACACAAAACCAGGCATGATGAGAATCTTAGCCAAAAGAGTCAACGAAGTAGAAAAAGAGATTGCCAAAGAGACTAGAAAACAAAACGAAGGTAAAATGAGTGACATCGATGCAGACATGAAAACTATGTCAGATGACGACTTCATGAAAAAATATAAAAAATCCAAAGAACAAATGAAAAAAGATCTTAACGAAGACGGGCATATGGACATACCAAGTGCAATTAGAAACTGTGAAACCATAATGGAAGATGCAATGCAGATTAAACAAAAATTACAAACCATGGAAGGTGAATTACCAAGTTGGATGACGCAGATGATTGCTGTGGCGGCTAGTGATTTAAATGACGCCAGAGACTATCTAGTTAACCCTACAACAGAAAGTGGTATAATGTACAGAGCAGGCGTTAAGAAATATGGTAAGAAAGGCATGACAGCCATTCAGAGTGCGGCCGGCAAAGGCGCTTCGCATCAAGAAATTGGCAAAATAAAAGACAAATACTTGAAAGACGAAGAACTAGACGAAGGCCTAAAAGACTGGGCAAAAGGTTTAGCCGCGGCAGGAGTTATAGTGGGAGCAGTGGCAGGCATGGGATCAATCAACAATGCCATAGATAACAGAGTGCCGGCAGTGAAAGCATTGAACAATGCGTATCAATTAGCAATGGATCAAGGACACACTGAACTGGCAACTAATATTAAACAGGACCTGTCAGCAGTAAAAGTGCGTTTACAAAGTGGTAAAGATTTAGATTTTGTGAAATCCATGCAGGACAAATACAGTAAATTTGTAGATGCTGGTGGATTGCCATACGACATTGACACAGAATCAAAAGCATACGAATCAAAACTTGCTTTTATGCTGAATCAACAACTTAAATAACATTGGAACAATTATAAATAGTCATATGGCACGTAAAGATACATCAAATAACAGTTTTGCTGACCTAGTGGCTCGTTTGAAAGCAATGAGTGATATCACTCCCGAGCAAGAAAGAAGCCAGTTGATGGAAGCCGCAAGACAAGAGCCAAAAATTTTAGATGACAAAGAACTAAGTTTGTCAGATATTGCCAAACTGGCAGGTATCAAAGAATATGTTGAAGCACCAAAAGTGTCAAAAGAGGCAGAAAAACTTGTGGAATCAATCACCACTGACAAAACAGAATCAGATATTACAAAAGCAATCAAAGAATCCGATGCTGACGATTCAATTTCAACTGCTATAAAAAAGTCAGTCACTGAAGAATCAAATAGACTGGACAAGATTGCAGAATTGGAAGCACAGTTGGCTGAATTAAAATCAGAACAAAAAGAAGAACAAACATATGACTCAAAATCATTTAGAGAAGTTATCACAAAAGATATCGCAGAATATATCAAAAACGCAGAAGACTCTGCTCTCGTGGAACTTTACAACACAATCTCAGACAATGAAGCAGTTTACAATGAAGAATCATCAAACATTCTTATCAAGACTCCAGAAACTACCGAAATAATAGCAGACGCTGAAAAATCAGAAGCACCAGAAGAAGAGGTAGTTCAAGAAAAAGAAAAAGAAGAAGACAAAGAAGAAGACAAAGACGACACAGCAGGCGAAGTTCCTATGTTGGACCCAGAATTTGATGACGAAGATGAAATGGGCGAAGACGTAGAAATAGAACAGCCAGTCACAGACAAATTTACAAACGATTTAGATCCTCAAAAATAGATAATTACGTGTATGCAACTGCACGTAACCACAAATAAGTTTGACCCAAATCCATACTACACTGAATCTATAAAAAGTATCTTTGCATGTCCAGACAAACAAAGTGTATCTCTGTTTGATCAAAACGGCTATGATCTCACACAGTTAGAACAATTATATGCAGTGGCCAACGGACATGATCCTATAGTGCATCGCAACAAAGACCACATAACTTTACGACAGGATTGGTTTGTAGACAATGATGGTCACAATGAACCTCACATCAACCATGCTGTCATGTTTGAAAGAAAAGGTTACACAGGCGACGCTCTTGCACAATTGAAATCGTGGGCAAACGGAAATACCCACTTGCACAAATTGATTGCACTTAAACCCAAATGGGGATTGGATTTTTCAATTGATTATTGTGACGCCAAAGGCAATGTGTTTGAGGTACTGCATTGGGAATATGATGGATTTGATTATGAGGAAATTGCTGACAAAAAAGCAAAAATGGATGAATTTTTAGTTAAACAAGATTGGCAACATGCCGCACAAAAGATATTACAGCATAAATCAGAATGGCATCACTTGGGTTTTTTTGAACAAAGCGAATGGAAGACTAAATTTTTTGGCATAGATAAAGAACGTTTCAAAGTGGTTTTATGGAAATAAATATACAAAATGAGCAGTATACCCTACAACTATCACAAGTATTTGGATGATGTGACAAAGATGCGCCAAAGAGGTGCAATCAGTTCAGGAGAACAGATAGCGTCTCCAAGCAGTGCAGGTAGCAGAGGATTGGCCAAATTGGATCAATTCACTAGAGATGCCAATCAATTGATGAAGGCCAACATTAGTGAAAGTGCCACAAGAGAATATAAAAATTTAGATAAAAAATCAATAGAGAAATTGCGAGAAAAATATCTACCTGACTGGGAATACAAAGACAACAGTTTACAAAAAAGATACAAGTTTGAAGACTACTACGAGACCATAAAATTTTTAATTAACACCGTAAAACCACAGGAAGAACTGGACCATCATGCGGACATAGCCATATTTTTTGACGAGGTACTGGTGAAAATATACACACACAGAACCAATGATGTGTCAGATTTTGACTTCAAACTGGCCGTACAGATGGATATGATAGCCAAAGAGAAGCATGGTGCCATAGAACCTTCTTATGGACTAGACGACTTACTAAAATAAATACACTATATGAGCACAAATTTTGAAGATATCAGAACAATCTTAAACAGAATTGACGGTGTGAACGTGCCGGTGCAGGAAGACGACAATAGTGACTATATCAAACAAGCATATATGTTGGCGGTCAAACATCACACAGATGGCTCAGGCGATGGAAACATAAATGAAGACATAGGTGACCTGATCGAAGACTATAACGAAAAAGCCGACAAAAAAATATCTCCAGAACAAATAATGCGTATCAGTAAAAAATACAATGCCGGAGGCGATTACGTGGAAGTGTTATCCGCAGAAGGCATAGATGGCAAACTTTGGTTGGAGGTTGCAAAAGAATATTATGCCCAATTAGAATCAGCAGTGCAGGAAGATGACGGAGATGAAAGAGCAATCGCGGCAATGAAACTTGCCAAAGACGAAAACCGTAAAGAAGGTTTTGATTATCCACAAGGTGGCAAGTATGGCTACAAAGCAGAACGTGGATCAGGCACAGGTGCAATGGGCACGATGCAAGTCAACGTGACAATTCACGACAGAGAAACTGATGAAACCATGTACATTAAGGACATGAATTACTTAGAATTAGAAAAAGGTGACGAACAAGAAACACTTGCAATGATTTGGGATGAAAACAGAGACCTAATTCAAAGGGAATCAGCGGACTCAGGCGAACTGAGCAGGCTAAAAGAACTGTCAGGCATTGAAGAAAATGCTAAAGTAAACTTTTCTCCGGAACAGATCAAACAATTAATGATGTGGAATAAGAAATACAGTGTTTATTCAGGCAAGAACGGAGATGAACTTCCAAGTGGTTTAGTCAAGGCAAACACTGACTCAGGAATTACATCAGACGGATACGAAGAGAACGAGGTCAAACAATATGAAAAAATGTTTGGCAAGGAAGAATTTGACTGGGATGATAGCCAGCACAGTGAGTTCCAGGAAAAATCAAAGATAACAGGCGGGATGATGAGTGACCTCGAGAAGATAGTTGGTGTTGGAAATGCTGACGATGAATACACACTTGCCGAGATTGGAGAGAAGATACTTGGAATGAGTTTTGGTGACACTTACGAAGAGCAATACCAGCCATTCCCAGAAGGCGATGAATTCAACATAGAAGATGACGAAGACTTCGAAGAAGTGCTTGGTCCATTGGGTTTCCCAGAAGATGAAACAGAATTATTTGACGCAGAGTACAGAGGCAGGAAAGTGCCACTGAACAAACCAATGCGTGGTGATGTAAAGAAATTCAAAGTGTATGTCAAAGATCCAAAAACAGGCAACGTTAAAAAAGTAAACTTTGGACACGGCGGCAGTTCAGCAAGAAAAGCCGGACAGAAAACAATGAAGATTAGGAAGTCAAACCCCAAAGCAAGAAAAAGTTTTAGAGCGCGTCATAATTGTGCCAACCCAGGACCAAAGACCAAAGCAAGATATTGGTCTTGTAGAAAGTGGTAAAATGAAAATTAACGAAGTAGTAGGAATCACAGAAGAACAATTTGAAAAACTAGCAGAGAAAAAAGATGCCTGCTATCACAAAGTCAAAGCAAGATATAAAGTTTGGCCTTCGGCCTATGCCTCTGGTGCTCTAGTGCAGTGTCGTAAAAAAGGTGCGGCCAACTGGGGTAACAAGAGCAAAAAATGAAACTATACGAGTTAATTGAAAAATTAGATCCCGAAGAACAGTATTGGCAAAATCCAAATCCCGATACCATGTGGGTAACGGACAAATTGATCCTGGCCAGCAAAATGGGTTATAAATGTGGGCCTGCAGGAATAGATGTACCTGAGTCTGGACACTATTGTGTGCGTCCTGTTGTGAACGCATACGGTTTAGGTATAGGTGCCAAGAAAATGTACATCGAACAAACAACCACACACATACCACCAGGTTTCTTTTGGTGTGAATGGTTCGAAGGCAGACATCTTAGTGTTGACTACAAACAAGGTGAACAAAATTTGTGTGTTGAAGGTTTCAAAGCAGAAGACACATTTACCAAATGGGACAAATGGATTAAAACAGAGGATCAAATGCCAATGCCGGATGTGATTAAATCTGCTGTGGCTGAACATGATGTTGTCAACTGCGAATTCATTGGAGACAAGTTGATCGAAGTGCATCTTAGACATAATCCAGATTTTGAAGGAGATATCAACGAGTTTATTCCTGTTTGGGAAGGACAAGACACTACTGCTCCAGAAGGCTATAAATACAAAGAGTACCCAGATGTACATGGAAGAATTGGAGCATTTATAAAGTGAAGATTTTAGAAATCACAACATTACAAGAAAAAGCATCATACGACAATTGGGATCACCAAGAAAGTGCATCATATTCAAAATATTTGGAAAAACACTTTGGTGCACCAGATGAATTCACAGACGAACAAACTGTTTGGCACGGCATTGATGGATTCAAAAGAGTAGTATGCAGAGACGAATATATTCTACATGGATCGCCAGCACCACACTACGATTTTGTGTATTCATATATTGATCTAGAGGTGCCTGAAGATCTATCAGACGAATTAGCCAAGTGTTCTGGAAGTATTCTAATTGATCATCTCAAAAATGAAGTTGGTGCTAGATGTGGATCATTAACTGCCAACGCTGTCACACTGAATTTTTGTTTGGATGTAGTTGCTGGCAGAACAGAGCCAACCAAAGACGAATACGAAAAAAGAATATTAGAGATGAAAGCCATGTTTGATCGAGGTGAGAAATACGAATTGGAATGGTGGCCAGATGAGGCAGGTGATGCAGACCCTAACAATCCTTTCTACAAGGAAAACTATGAAATCACCGCAGAAGGCACAAGATGTTGGAAAGGCTATATGCGTAAAGGATTCAAAACCATGTTTGGAAAGAGAGTTCCCAACTGTGTGAAACGTGAAGGCAAATACTATGTCAATGACATGTTTGGCGACACTGTGTTTGAATCTGAACACAAACAGGACGCTGTTGACTTTCTAAAACAAAACTATGCAGATTTGAAAACGTGTACAGTACACGGAATCACAGAGTCACATCACTCAGGACTACGTGCTTGGTTCGGCAAAGGCAAAAAAGGCGGAGCAGGTGGTGGTGGCTGGGACCGATACAACACAAAAGGTGAACGTATTGGCAAGTGTGGTGACAGGAAAAAAGGTGAAGGAAAACCAAAATGTTTATCAAAAGCCAGAGCCGCGTCACTGAGAGCATCTGGTGGTAAAAAAGCCATTGCGGCCGCAGTAAGAAGAAAAAGAAGAAAAGATAAGAATCCAGAGAGACGTGGTAAAGCCATAAACGTATCCAATAAGAAAAAGAAAAAATAATTGACTCTATAATCAAATTGTTATATAGTATACACTAACAAGGAGAAATTATGGCAGTAAGAAACTTCAACGAAGCAGAAAAACAAAAATTAATTCAAATCATTTCGCAAGGATCACAGGTATTAGGTGAAGTTGACGATCTCAGAGCAGGTTTAAGAGACACTGTAAAGGCAATTGCAGAAGAACTTGAACTGAAACCAGCATTGATCAACAAAGCAATATCAGTGGCACACAAAGGCAACTATCAAAACATTGCTGACGAAATGGACACACTAGAAAGTATATTGAACTCAGCCGGCAAACTTTAATGTACAAATTACTCAAAGAATTTTGGGTAACAAGTTATAAATCAGACAAGTTGGCCTTTTACCTTGAAGTATTCTCGGTAACAGTGACAATTGCAGGTTCTTATCTACTAACTTTTACATCACCAGGCCCAGACATGCGTTTAATATTTCCACTGTACTTGATGGGATCAAGCACATTGGCAGTGGCGGCATGGCGTAGAAGAATAATTTGGACTTGCACTTTGGGGTCCTGGTTTACTATAATGAACTTGATAGGCAATTATAGAGTTTTTATTTTATGAGTTACATAGACGCTTTATATAAAAAAGACGAAGATAAAATTTACGTGGTAGAACGTGACCCTAAGAAAGGTCGTGTGTTCGTAGAATATGACGCAAGGTATGTGTTCTACTATCCAGACGCAAGAGGCAAACACAGATCAATCACTGGAGAACCATTGCAAAAAGTCCAGTGCGCCACTCAGAAAGAATTCATAAAAGAGCAACGCATAAGATCAAACAAGCAACTTTATGAACAAGATATCAATCCAGTATTCAGATGTTTGGAAGAGAATTACTTGGGTAAGGAAACTCCAAAACTGAATGTGCTGTTTTTTGATATTGAAGTGGACTTTGATCCCGATAGGGGTTATTCCACAACAGATGATCCGTTCATGCCAATTACTGCCATTAGTTGTTATATGGGATGGACGGATCAATTAGTTACATTTGCGGTGCCACCAAAGACATTGAGTATGAAAGAAGCACAAATATTAACACAGAGATTTGATAACACAGTTCTGTTTGAAAAAGAAAAAGATATGCTTGACGCATTTTTACAACTTGTAGACGAGGCTGATATTTTGTCAGGTTGGAACAGTGAAGGGTATGATATTCCATACACAGTTGGAAGAATACAAAAAGTGTTAAGTTCAGATGACACAAGACGTTTGTGTTTCTGGGGAGAAAAACCAAAGAAAAGAATATTTGAAAAATATGGCAAAGAAAACCTAAGTTATGATTTAATTGGACGTGTGCATTTGGACTTGTTAGAACTTTATAGGAAATACACATACGAAGAACGACACAGTTTCAGATTAGACGCAATAGGAGAACATGAATTAGGTGAAAAGAAAACAGTGTACGAAGGATCACTAGATAATTTGTACAACAACGATTTTGGTTTGTTTATAGAATACAACAGACAAGACACAAATTTATTGGCAAAATTAGAAAAGAAATTGAAATTCATTGAACTGGCCAATGAAATTGCACACCAGAACACTGTGCTACTACAGACAACCATGGGTGCAGTTGCAGTAACAGAACAGGCCATAGTCAATGAAGCACACAGACGAGGCATGATTGTGCCAGGAAGAAAATACAGAGACAAAGATGCTGAGCCTGTGACAGCCGCTGGTGCATATGTGGCCACTCCTAAGAAAGGCCTGCATGATTGGATAGGATCTATTGACATCAATTCGCTGTATCCATCCGTGATTCGTGCTTTGAACATGGGTCCTGAAACAATTGTTGGACAAATACGTCCAGTGATTACATCAGCAGAAATTAACAGAGCCAAACACGCCAAAAAATCATTTGCGGCGGCTTGGGATAATCAATTTGGCAGTTGGGAATATCAAGCAGTGATGAACAAAGAAAGAGGCACAGAACTGATTGTGGACTGGTCCGACGGAACTAGTGTGCGTATGAGTGCGGCACAGTTGTATGATGTGGTGTTTGACGGAAACAACAAATGGATGTTGAGTGCCAATGGTACAATATTCACATATGAATTTGAAGCAATTATTCCTGGACTACTAAAACGTTGGTATGCAGAACGAAAAGAAATGCAAAAGAAAATGCACGACGCGGGAGATAACGAGATAGAGCGAGAATATTGGGACAAAAGGCAACTTGTGAAAAAAATTAATCTTAACAGTTTGTATGGCGCAATATTGAATCCTGGATGCAGATTCTTTGACATGCGTATTGGACAATCCGTCACACTGACAGGTAGATGTATTACAAAACACATGGCCAGTAAGGTAAACGAGATTGTAGCAGGCAAGTATGATCATGTTGGTGAAAGCATTATATACGGTGATACAGATTCTGTGTATTTTTCCGCACACAAAACTTTGGCTAAGGAGATCGACAATGGCCAGATTCCATGGTCAAAAGAAAGTGTGGTCGGACTGTATGATCGAATAGCAGACGAAATCAATACATCTTTTGCTGGCTTTATGAGCAAAGCATTTCATTGTCCAACCACAAGAGGTGCAGTGATCAAAGCAGGTCGAGAACTGGTTGCACTCAAAGGATTGTTCATAACCAAAAAAAGATATGCTGTGTTATACTATGACAAAGAAGGTGAACGTGTTGACACTGCGGGCAAAGAAGGCAAAGTGAAAGCAATGGGTCTCGATCTAAAACGTTCAGATACTCCTGTGTTTGTACAGGACTTTTTAAGTGATATATTGTATCAGGTATTGACAGGCTCTTCCGAAACAGAAGTGCTACAATCTATCACAGACTTTAGATCAGATTTCAAAGCAAGACCAGGTTGGGAAAAAGGGTCTCCAAAACGTGCAAACAACATTACTGAATACTGGGAGAAAGAAAAGAAGCAGGGCAAAGCCAATATGCCTGGACATGTTAGAGCCAGTATCAATTGGAACAACTGCAAAACTATGTATGACGACAAATACTCTTTGCCAATCACAGACGGAGCAAAAGTAATTGTGTGCAAACTAAAAAACAATCCTTTAAACTACACATCAATTGCATATCCTGTAGATGAACTGCGTATTCCAGAATGGTTCAAAGACATGCCTTTTGATGCTGATGCAATGGAGCAGACTATTTTAGATCAGAAATTAGATAATTTAATTGGTGTGCTAGGATGGGACGTGCAATCTACTGAAACCAGTAATACATTCAACAAACTGTTTGAATTTTAAATAAAAAAAATATGTCAGATCTGAAAAAAATCTATATGGATGCTCTATCTAATCACATTTGGAACTATGATGCCCAATATGACACCAAGTTTGAGCAAGGACACAAACAAAGACAACACTTGATAAGATTAATCAATGAGATATACGAGTTAGGACACAATCCTGAAAAATTGTTCTATGAACACTGTCCCGAGCATTTGTACGCATACTCCGCAGATTACGATATACGCACATCATGGGAAGAATACAAACTGCACTTAGATATTTTGCAAGAAGAAAGACGTGCAGAATATAATAAAAATGTTAAGCATTGAAGAAATTAAATTATTAATTGATAAACTTGAAAAACTCAAAGGTTCTGACTTTGACAAATTAATAAAAGATAATTTGAAAATTTTAAAAGACATTGCCACCACCGTTGATGCATACAATAACGAGCAGATAGATCGATTAGACAAAACACTAGAATGGTTCAATCACGATCGAAAACACAAAATTAGCCAACCTTTTGTGGATGACACTTTGTTTAAACAAGTTCAACAAAAAATTTATCAATTTGGTAGGAGTAACCATTACAAAAGTTTAGAAATAGGCCCCGGCAACGGAATGTTTTCAACCAGTTTTAAAGCATGGGCGGCCAATTATTTTATTGATATCACCAACGGAGTTGAAATACCCATTAGGAGAATGTTTCCAAGACAGCATCAAAAATATTTGACATTTTATAAAACCAGAAAGCATGACTGTTACAATATACCACAGGCCAGTTGTAATTTTGTATTCAGTTGGGACACATTTGTTTTTTTCACCCAGAATCATATTCAACACTATCTACACGACATTCAAAGAATCATGATTCCAGGAGCATATGGTTTTATACACTATGCAGACTGCCATTATGATCAAGATCTACAACTTGCCAAACGTGGTTATTGGAACTATAACACCAAAGATGCCATGCAAAAACTCATAGAAGACGAAGGATACCAGGTTGTGGAAATGAACAGTTTTAGACCCACTGCCAGTTATGCCATTTTCCGTAAGCCTGGTAAACAAAATCCTGTGCAGTATAAAGTTTTTGATTTTGTACTTGATTAAAATCTAAATACATCGTATAATAAAAACATTATGATAGATATCTTGAGAGACATAGTCAAGCACACGCATGGCTTGGGATTTTTGGATCTTGTGAAAATCACTGGTACCAGTGACGAAACCACTATTGATTCAATGGCTGAAGACAGATCAGTTATCTTGCAAGGATCTTTTCACAAAGCACAAACTGAAATGGACGGTACGTTTGGAATGCCACAACTTGGCAAACTGGACATACACTTAAAATGTCCAGAGTATAAAGACAAAGCAAAAATAACTGTACTAAAGGGCGAACGTAATGGCGCTCAAGTTCCAACAGGCATACACTTTGAAAATGAAAAGGGTGACTTCAAGAACGATTACAGATTTATGAATGCTGAGATTATCAACGAGAAACTTAAAACTGTGAAGTTCAAAGGAGTTAAGTGGGACGTTGAAATTGAACCAACAGTGGCTAGTGTGCAAAGATTCAACTTTCAATCTGTGGCAAACACAGAACATAATTCGTTTGTGGTACGCACAGAAGATGGAAATTTAATTTTCACTTTTGGTGATGCGGCATCGCATGGTGGTGAATTTGTTTTTGCGGCAGACGTGAAAGGCACTCTAAATAAAGGATGGAGTTGGCCTGTTGCACAGGTATTGCAAATATTAAAACTGAGTGATTCAGCAAAGGTAACTTTACACTTCTCGAACGAGGGTGCAATGATGGTTACTGTTGATTCAGGTTTAGGCAAGTATCAATACATAATTCCAGCACAGGCGCAGTAATGACAGATAAAAGGCAAGAACATTTAGGAGAATACAGCAGAGATTTTGCAGTGTTCTTGCCTGCTATTTCAAATTTTTTCAACACATTCATTAGTAAACAAAGAGTATCTGAAGGCAAACACATACCAGCAGAACGTATTCCTAAAGGTTTTGAAAGTGGAGTTGAAGGACTTAACTTTATAAATCCTGAACAAGGTTACTTTACATATCCTACTGCACTGTATTCGGCAGGACACGCCTGTCTTGACGTAGAGAAGGCGCCCGACAGAGATTCCATGTGCATCAACAGAGATAGAAAATTCAGCACAATAGTCGGAGACAGTGGTGGATATCAATTGGGTAAAGGTGTTATAAAATTTGATTGGAAAGATTTTGAAGGTACCAAAGCCAATACTGTTAGAAGCAACATACTGAACTGGTTAGAATTAACAGCAGACTGGTCAATGACATTAGATGTGCCTACGTGGGCGGCAGATGATTTGAATTCTCCAAAAACAGGATTAAACAGTTTCCAAGACACACTAGACGGTACAATATACAACAACAAATTTTTCCAAAAACACAGAATAGGTCAAACCAAATTTTTGAATGTTTTACAGGGCGATGATTGGGAAACTGCACAGATTTGGTACAACGCTGTCAAAGACTTTGAATTCGAAGGCTGGGCAATGGGAGGAATCAACATGTGTGACATGGAAGTTATGTTGAAACGTCTTATAATCATGAGAGATGAAAAGAAACTGGATGGCAAGGATTGGATACACGTATTAGGTACATCTCAACTGGATTGGGCCTGTTTTTTGACACAGGTGCAAAGGCAGGTAAGACAGCACATAAATGAAAATTTAACAATTAGTTTTGATTCTGCATCAGCATTTTTATCAACAGCAAATGGATTAGTATACACACACAATTTGTTCACCCCTAAAAGATGGTCTTATATAATGGAAAAGGCTCCTGATGACAAGCGACTAAAAGGCAGTGATATCAAGTTTCCTTTTCCATCGGCCATTGGAGATAGATTAAACATGGGAGATATTTGTTGGTACGGTCAAGGCGATCTAAATAAAAACAACAAAGAAGGCAAAACAAGTTGGGACAGTTTCAGTTATGTGTTAATGATGGCACACAATGTATACAACCATATCAGAGCAGTGCAGATAGCAAACGACATGAACGACATTGAAAAATTAAAATATCAACCAGATCCAAAGGCTTGGATTAAAACTAAAAACGCTGACAACACAGACGAACCAAGTGAATTTGTGCCAAGAAATATTTTGTATTTTAATACTTTAGTTGAACAAGTTTTTACCAGTGAGACTCCAATGGAAGTGATAAGCGGGGCCAAAGCATTTTTGGCAGACATAAGAGGCACAAGATGGCAGAGAGCCACAGGTGGTGGTAAGGGCAAAAACAATTTTTCAAGTTTATTTGATGGAGGATAAAAATGGTAAAAAAGAAAAGTAAAAAATTGAAAAAACTAGAAGAAGAACATCAGTATCTAGATAAAAAGGTAAAAGAGTTGACTGAAGATCGAAAAAAAGATCGTAGTTCAGAAAGTAAGACTGTGCTACAAAGACTCAAAAAAACCAAACTGGCTCTAAAAGACGCTATTGCAAGAGCCAAAGCCACGTTGACAAAAGACTAAAAATTAGTATAATAAGATATGCTCAGAGATTACAACACAGGTACAATAGATAATGTAAAAGTATTTTCAGGACTGGAAGTAGAACATACTCCTGCTTTTGGTAAACAAACTTTGTTCTTGGCCACAAATGAATTGACGTTTGAACAGATACACAACATGGCAGAATCAGTAAACGCTGAAGCCATATACTATGGCGCAAACAGAACATTTATGGTAAATCATGGAACACAGATTGCACAAATGATTAAATTTTTAGACATGGATTACTATGTGACAATTGATTATCAATACAGCATACACTCGGAAGTTAAAAAAAGATTCAAGCAAGTCTGGAACAGAGAAAAATTTATTCCTTTCTGCTCAATTATTTTTGAAGATACAGGCAATGATAACAATCTCTGTTTCAAAATTGATGATGTTGACTTTGACAAAACCAACCCAGGCGTATGGACAATGAGCATGAACAAATTTAAGCAAACATCCGGATACACAAAATGGAACGAATACAAACAAGACAAACCAATGGAGAATGACAAATGGATACTGAGCACCAGCACAATCAAGCATTAATTGACAAGGCAAAAAAAGCAGATAAAATGATATGGGTAACATTTCGTAAAGAGGGTATACATAAGTTTCCTGCCGCACTTGATGATCCAAAATTAGCCACAGGCGATAGATATGATGTTAGTTTTTTAGGTTATCCACACAGACACATATTCCACTTCAAGGTAGCAATTCAAGTCTTCCATGATGACAGAGACATAGAATTTATTCAATTCAAAAGATGGATTGAAGACATGTACAGCGAAGGCACATTAAAATTGGACTACAAGAGTTGTGAAATGATGAGCGATGACTTGTATGTGGCCATAACAAAAAAATATCCTGGAAGAAGGATCACTATCGATGTCAGTGAAGATGGAGAAAATGGATCTCACACAGTATACGAAGTAGAACAACCAGTGAGTGCGCTATGAAAAATTGGAAACAAATAACAATACCTGAGAAAAGACTTACCTCAAGACAAGGACATATTCCCATGGAAGGTGGTGCTTTAAATGCCTCGTATACCACTGTTGATGCGGTTGCCAATTTGTGTACCACAGCAGGAAATTTAGGTCTAGTGTATGGCAAAGACTTTATATGGAGCCATGTCGATTGGGACGATGACGATCAAGACTCAATTGTTATATCTGTAAAAGAAGAAAAATACTCGACCTTTTTACAACTAGCAATTAGAAATCAGCACAAAATCAAACACACAGCCTCAGGAGAAGTTGTTCTAACAAAGGAGACTGCATAATGAAAGTGCCATACACAAAGTTTAAAACTAGAGAAGGCGACACAGACGAAGTAGGTGGATGTACGTTTATAGGAGGCGAATGGAAAGATGTTGATACAACAGAAATTTTTGATAACAAAAAAGTCGTTGTTTTTGCTTTACCTGGAGCATTTACTCCAACCTGCTCAAGTCAACAAGTGCCTGGTTATGAGGCCAAATATGATGAGATTAAATCATTAGGAATAGATGAGGTGTACTGTTTGTCAGTTAATGATGCATTTGTAATGAATGCTTGGTTCAAAGATCAAAAGGTAGCCAAAGTAAAACCAATCGGAGACGGTGAAGGTGTATTCACACAAGGCATGGGAATGTTGGTAAACAAACCCAAACAAGGTTTTGGTATGAGATCATGGAGATATTCAATGCTGGTTGATAACGGAGAAGTTGTAAAAATTTTTGAAGAGCCTGGTAAAAACAATGCCAGTGATGACAACGATCCATTTGAAGTATCAGACGCTGACACAATGATTAACTTCTTGAAGAATCAATAAGAAAGTGCTATAATAAGATATGAAAATTTTTTACATGGGCCTGGAGCCTTACGAAGGTAGATACACACTACAACTGACTGACTGGACTGAAAGAGCATATAAAAAACGTGGCGTAGACTATGTTATAGTGCCTGGAACAACCATTGATGATTCCAAAGCAATTGTAACTGGGCAAGTGCTGGATGCACATGGCAGAAGTTATTTTGGTATGAGTCAGATGATGAATCTTGTGCAGATGATGAAATCTGGAGAGATCACATCCAGAGATGCAATATTCTTCGAAGACATGTTCCAACCAGGAATAGAATCATTGCCTTATATTTTGATGCAGACTCCAGAAGAATTTAGGCCAAAAATTTATCTTAGATGTTTGGCACAGGCAATCGATCCTGATGATTTTGTACACGTATGGGGTATGAGCAAATGGATGAGTCTGTATGAAGAAATGTGCAACGAGATTCCTAATGTCACAATACTAGCCAGCAATGAAGAAATGGTTGCACATATGCGGATAGCAAACTGGAAAGCACCAATATACAATATATCAGGTTTGAGTTTTGGCAAACAAGAGGTTCAAGAAAGAGTTGAACAAAAAAAGTTTATTGAAAGAAAACAAAGAGTTGTGTTTGGAGCGAGATGGGATCAAGAAAAACAACCACAATTTTTTATGGACCTTGCACAGGCCTATAAAGAAAAACATCCTGAAACTGAATTTGCAATTTGTTCAGGAGGGCCTTTAAGATCAAACAACCAATACTATGTAGACGAAGCAAGACATCTTGCAAAAGAGGGCGTAATCACTATCAACGAAAATTTAAAGAAAAATGATTACTACAACATTTTGGCAGATTCGAGAGTGTTATTCAATTGTGCTTTACAGGACTGGACTTCAAACACAGTGTCTGAAGCAGACTCTCTAGGGTGTAATGTGTTGTTTCCTGCATATAGATCATTTCCAGAAGTGTTTGCAAATGATCATACAAGAATGTATATTCCATGGTCGCAACAAGATGCCATGGACAAGTTAGAAGTTTTATTAAGTAAACCATCCCCTAGTATGGGTCAAATATCTGATTGGACAGACGAAACAATCAATAGAATGTTGGACATCATGACAGGCAAGGGAGAACAATGGAGAAGAGATGGACCCCACTACAGAACACCCGTTTCCGAAAAAAAATATTAAGAACTTTTCACGGTCTGTGCTAGTAACAGGAGGCGCAGGATATGTGGGTTCACACTGTTGCAAGTTTCTGGCCAAAAACGGTTACGTGCCAGTGGTGATTGATAGAAACTTGCGAAACCAGTCTGTTGAATTTGGTCCAAGTTTTCAAATAGATCTTCCAATAAACATACAGGCTTTAGATGATATCATAGTGAGATATAATATTGGCAGTTGTATCCATTTTGCTGGCAGTGCCAGTGTGTCAGAGTCAGTGGCAGATCCAAGTGGTTACTACAAAAACAATGTGATTGCCACAATAGCACTATTGGATAAGTTGAGAGAACACGAGATAAAAACATTTGTGTACAGTTCCAGTGCGGCCACTTATGGCGATCCTGGTATACGTATGGCTAAAGAATCTGATACTGCCAAACCAATCAATCCATATGGTGCCACAAAACTAATGATGGAACAAATTTTACGAGATTACTACATAGCATACGGAATGAACAGTGTGGGATTGAGATATTTCAATGCCGCAGGTGCTGATCCCGAAGCAGAGATTGGCGAACTTAGAGATAAAGAAACACATATTATTCCCATAGCAATTGGAGCCGCAAGACAGGGCAAAACATTCAAGTTGTTTGGAGACCGATATCCCACAGAAGATGGAACCTGTGTAAGAGATTATGTACACGTGATGGATCTAGCAGATGCCCATGTGAAGGCTTTGAACTATGCCAGTAAAAATTACGGTGCCAAAGTGTTAAACTTGGGTTCAGGACAGGCTACTTCTAACAAAAAGATATTGGAAGTCATACAACAACACACAGGCAAAATGCAAATTGAAATTTATGGTAATAGGCCGGGTGATCCGGCATACTTGGTTGCAGATATAACCAAGGCAAAAGAAATTTTAGAATGGGAACCAACACAAAGTTCTATTGACAATGTGGTGGCGACTGCGTTAAAATGGTATAACAATGTTCACAAAAAGGAGATACAATGACAAACGTTGACGACAGAGATGTAGATAGTACATTTGAGAACGAACAAAGTATGGTAACCATTCCATTGAAAGAATATGACAAATTGAAAGAGAGATCTAAATACATCACTGACAGAGACATGATTGCAGTGATTGACAAGATTGAAGAACTTGTAAGAGCACTTCGAAAACACATAGTAAGATTGGACATCGACTAATGGATGATACACTAAAGGACAGTTGGGCACCAAAAGGACCTGTCAGTAAAACTATCAAAGAAAGAATACAAAAAGCAGGCAAAAGATTTCATGCCAACGACAACATCTCAGAGTTCATAGAAGAAGGTGAAATGGAAGAATTACAAGCAGAGGTGCAGGAGAAACTGCAAGGTGTATTAGACAGTCTTGTGATTGACACAGAGCACGATCACAACACACAGGAGACAGCAAAACGTGTGGCCAAAATGTATATCAAAGAAACATTTGGTGGCAGATTTAAACCAATGCCGAGAGTGACAAGTTTTCCAAACATGGGTTACAAAAGTATGTACACGTCTGGTCCTATTTCCATAAGATCCACATGTGCCCATCACTTTCAGAACATTGTGGGCAAGGCTTGGGTCGGTATTATTCCAAATGGTGAAGTTATTGGATTGAGTAAATTCAACCGTATTGTGCATCACATCGTGGAGCGTCCACAGATACAGGAAGAAATGACAACACAGATTGCTGAAGAACTTAAAAAATATGCTAAGACTGAAAATATTGCTGTTGTGGTCAAAGCAGAACATCACTGCATGACACACAGAGGTGTACGAGAACACGAGTCTGACATGACAACAGCGATCATGCTGGGAGCATTCAAACAAGATCCAGCAACCAGAGATGAATTTTATAAAATTTGTATGAGCATGAAAGGCCATGGGTAAAAAAGGTAAAAAAATTACAACAGATTATGACCCAGGATGGACTGAAGGCTTAATGACAGCAGGGGTGGTTACTACTGCAAAAGTGGAGATGCCTGACATGGACAGTGGTATGACCTATGCGTTTGGAGATTTGCAAATGGATCTGTTCTCAGAACAGGAACTCCGAGACAAATATCCTGCTTTACAACAGGCATACGAACACTATCAAAGTGTGTTAGAGGTTTGTAAGACTAAAGAAAGAGAAGACAATGAGAATTAAAGAAGACATCAAGTTAAATTTTGACGACGTGTTAATGGAACCTAAACGTTCTACACTGAGTTCACGACGCGATGTGGACATGACAAGAAATTTTAAATTTCACAATTCAGGGAAACTAATGAACTTTACTCCTATCTTTGCATCCAATATGGACGGAGTTGGCACATTCTCCATGGCGAAAGTGTTACAGGAATACAAAATGATGACTGTGATTACAAAGAGTACTACTGTTGATCAATGGCGTCATGCTGTTGGTACAGGACTGAGATTACAAAGTGTCAGCGTATGCACAGGCACAAACAAAATGTGGGATCCAGAAGCCGCTGATTACAAGAACATGGAAGAAGTCTTAAAGAGTTTTCCTGATGTAAAAATGATCACAGTAGATGTGGCCAATGCTTATCATCAAAATTTTGTGGATTTTATCAAAATGATTCGAGATGACTATCCTGAAAAGGTCATTGTGGCTGGTAATGTGGTCACTCCTGAGATGGTTGAAGAATTAATAATCAACGGTGCTGACATGGTGAAGATTGGCATAGGGCCAGGTTCAGTTTGCACAACAAGAACAATGACCGGTGTTGGAGTACCGCAATTTAGTGCAATTGTAGAGTGTGCCGATGCCGCTAATGGTGTAGATGGACACATAATGGCAGACGGAGGATGTGTGTATCCTGGTGATATTGCCAAGGCACTGGGCGGAGGCGCACACGCTGTAATGATAGGTGGCATGTTGGCAGGACATGATGAATCAGAACTTCCTGTCAAAGATGGCAAGGTTGAATTCTATGGTATGAGTTCAGATAGAGCAAGAGAACTGCATGGTAAAAGAAAAGACGGATACCGAGGCAATGAAGGTAGATGGATTGGATTACCACACAGAGGTGCTGTCAAAAATACAGTAGAGGACATACTTGGTGGAGTAAGAAGTGCCGCAACATATATTGGAGCAAGAAGATTAAAAGACATGCCAAAGTGTGCGACATTTGTCAGAGTAGAAAATAATATCAATAAGGTCTATGAGCGATACACAATCAGTTAATAAAAGTTATTTTACCACAGGTCAAATGCGTAATGCATTGATACAGATCGAAGATCAAATGGTGCACTCCAATTGGATGCCTTCGATTGTGCTAGGTATTAATAGAGGTGGATGTATCCCAGGAGTTTATCTAAGTCATCGTTTGAATGTACCACACGAAGTACTTGATATTAGATTGAGAGATCATACCAACAAACCAAATCTATCTGTGTTAGAAAAGTGCTTTGCTTATCAAAAAAAAATATTGATTGTTGACGACATCAATGACTCAGGGGCCACGTTCCAATACATATTAGACAACTTTGGTAAACATGAAGATAGAATAAAATTTGCGGCACTGATCAACAACAAGCCATCCAAGGTGGAAATGGATTACCACGGCTATGAAATCAACAAAGATGAGGCGCCGGCTTGGATTGTATTCCCATGGGAAGAATGGGACAAATAACGCCAAAGTTGTATTGACTTTATCACACAAATACTGTTAAAATTACATTGAGTTAAACAAAAGGAGATAACATGTTAGATAAACTCTTTGGTTTGACAAAAGCCAAGACTTCAGTGAAAACTGAAATCATGGCCGGAGTCGCCACTTTCCTAACAATGGCTTATATCACAGTGGTCAATCCTGCAATACTTTCTACAGAAGGTTCAGGAATGGACTTTGGTGCTGTATTCACAGCAACAATAATCGCCGCAGTGGTAGGGACATTGATTATGGGGTTATGGGCCAATTGGCCTGTAGCATTAGCACCAGGTATGGGACTGAATGCGTTCTTTACATTTGGTGTGATCTTTGGAATGGGATATACTTTTCAACAGGCACTAGCCGCTGTATTTGTAGCGGGTGTTGTGTTTATTGTTTTGTCAGTAACACCTGCCAGAAAGTATATTATTAATTCTATTCCGAAGAGTATGAAACTTGGAGTTGGAGCCGGTATAGGATTATTCCTTGCCATAATTGGTTTCAAAAATGCAGGCATAGTAGTAGATAATCCTGCAACTCTAGTAGGACTTGGAGATATTTCCAGTTGGCCTGTGCTATTAGCAGGTTTAGGTTTTGCTGTAATGGCAATTCTAGACAAAAGAAAGATTCCAGGTGCAATCATAATCGGAATACTAGCAGTCAGTGTCATTGCTTGGGTATTTGGAGTGTCTGATCTAAATGGAGTTGCTGGTGCTATACCTAGTCCGGCTCATGCTTTCAGTTTAGATTTCAGTCTGATTGCAACAGCAGGATTTATTGGTACAGCATTTGCATTCTTGTTTGTGGACTTTATGGACACAGCAGGTACTTTGACTTCAGTTGCTAACCTTACAGGCAAAGTCAACAAAAACGGAGAAGTGGAAGGTATTGACAGAGCGTTGCTTTCGGATTCCGTTGCAACATCTGTTGGTGCACTTGCGGGAACATCAAACACTACATCATATATTGAGAGTGGTGCTGGTATCAAAGAAGGTGGAAAAACTGGATTGACGGCAGTGACAGTTGCAGTGCTATTTTTGGCCTGTCTGTTCTTTGCTCCGTTGGCCCAAAGTATTCCAGCGTTCGCAACTGCTCCGGCATTGATATTCATCGCGACATATTTCTTGAGAAATCTTAAGGACATCGATTGGGATGATGTAAGTGAATACGCACCGGCCGTACTAGCGGCTGTGATAATGCCTTTGACATTTAGTATTGCCTACGGTATTGCGTTAGGATTTATTGCTTATGTGGTCATCAAGGCTCTAAGTGGTAAACACGCTGAATTGAACGGCGGCAGTCTTGCAATCGCGGCAGTAAGTTTATTATACTTCATAGCCGTATAAGTTACATGGGGGAATTAATTTTCCCCCATTCACAAAATATCTAAATAAAATTATGTTAATCATTCCAGACCTAGTAAATGTTACTCGTTACTTTAAGGGTATGGATAACCTTGAAAGATGTAAAGATAAAAAACATTGGCTTGATTACAATAAAAAAATTACATACAAATATAATTCAAGAGGATTCAGAGATGATGAATGGCCAGCAGATTTGTCAAATGTCATATGGTGTGTAGGTGATAGTTTTACTGTGGGTATAGGACAGCCTTTTAAAGAAATATGGCCGCGTTTATTACAAACCAAAATTGGAAAACGATGCTTGAATATTTCCCGAGACGGTATGAGCAATGATACAATAGCATTAATGATAAAAGAAATAGTCAACACTTACAATCCAAAAAATGTTGTGGTCATGTGGAGTTACTTTCATAGAAGAAGAGTAAACGACCTCGATGTACACCATAATAAAAATGATTTTGGCGTTAAACAGGATCTTGAAAATTTTTGTAAAAATTACAAATCTGTAGAAAAATTACCTACAAACATAATACATACACTAATTCCAAATGCTTTTATGCATGATAGAAACTTTACCAAGTATGCAATTGATAAACAACTTACAAAAAAAACTGAAATTATAGAGTGCCAACAATTAGACAGGGGAAGAGATGGAAGTCATTTTGATATCAAAACAAGTGAACTTATATCAACAGAGATTACAAAACTTTTGAAAGATGATATATAATTTGACAAAACATCTAAATAATTATATAATAAGATTACATTATGGGAAACATAGCAGGAAAAATTTGGGGACAAACAGAACTTATTTTAGCAAATAGTTCTTGTGAATTTCACAGAATAGATTTTGTAAAAGGTGGTGTGTGTTCCAAACACAAACACGAATGGAAATGGAATGGTTTCTACGTAATGGAAGGCGAGATGAAAATCCGTGTATGGCAAAAAGACTACGACTTAATAGACGAAACCATACTTAAAGCCGGTGACTTCACAGCAGTAAAACCAGGACTATATCATTCTTTTGAAGGATTGGAGTCGGGAGTTGCGTTTGAATTATACTGGGCGGAATTCAGACACAACGATATAGTTAGAGAATCAGTAGGTCATTTAAAATCCAGTAACGTAGTAAGACTAGATAAAAAAAATGACAAATCAAGAAAATAAAATTTTAAACCACAACAAACTGGAGTTTTGTTTTGGCTGACATCTATACAATTTACGCAGATCACAAAGAAGACATCAGTGCTCAAGATTTTGTTGCCAAGATGACTTTATTCTTGGACAAATTAGTGCAACACAAAAAAATGATTTGTTATAGGATCACAAGAATGAAATTAGGTTTTAGATCTATGGATCTGCCAGAGTTTAGGATAGACATGGAATTTGAAAACATGCAACAGTTGGATGATGCTATGACCACTACTATTGCTGACAAAGGAATAGACAAGGTTCATGTTGGATTCAATCAATATGTAAACACAGACACAATTCAACACTTTTTGTACAGAGATTTTCCAGACAACCTAAATACCAAAAAGTTGACAAAAACACAAGAAGCATTTACAATAGATGAAGTCGTACAGGCAACAAAAAATATAAAACCAGATTTATGGAAAAATTAAGATATTCAGAGATATTTTATTCTGTGCAGGGTGAAGGCAGATTTGTGGGTGTGCCAAGTGTGTTCTTTAGAGTGTTTGGTTGCAACTTCAATTGTCATGGGTTTGGACAGGGCAGAGACAAAAGCAAATGGTTAAAGCCTGAAGAGATGCCTTACATGACACAGGACTTGTCACATGTCAAGCACGTGAGAGATCTGCCTGTAGTAGAAATAGGTTGTGATGCTTCAGCCAGTTGGGCATCAAGATACAAACATCTTGTTAGTTGGGACAGTGTGGAAAAGATAGCCACTGACGTAACAGCATACACGCCTGAGAATCGATGGACATGTAGCAACGGAAAAGATGTGCATTTCATAATCACCGGAGGCGAGCCTATGCTGTGGCAGAGAGAAACACAACAATTGTTAAGACAACCAGCGTTCAATGACTTGAAGAATCTCACAATTGAAACCAATTGCACACAGGCCTTCAAAGCAGATTTCCAAAGATTTTTGCATGGACTGGTTGCAGGCGATTACACAAAAGATCCTGTACACATCACTTGGTCCACTTCGCCAAAACTCACAATATCCGGAGAGGCATGGAACAAGGCCATCAAGCCGGATGTGGCGAGACAGTATGCAGAAATACCAAACTCACACTTGTATTTTAAATTTGTCATACAAGACGAACAAGATTTGGTAGAAGTAGACAAAGCCAGAGAATTGTATGCTAAAGCAGGTGTAGACGCAGATATATATTTGATGCCAGTTGGTGCAACACAAGAAGGTCAGGCAAAAACCAGTAGACAAGTGGCAGATATTTGTTTACAATATGGTTACAAATATTCACCAAGATTACACGTGGATTTATTTGGAAACAAATGGGGAACATAATGAAGGTTAAAAAAACAAAAAACAGCAAAGCAAAGTCAAAAAAGGGCACAAAGAAAAGCGAAGAGCCTATGGTCAAGGTTCTTAATATGAACGTAAATCCAGATAATCCAAGAAATGGATTTTTTGAATTGGATTGGAATGACGAATTTGTTAACATGCTCACACAACACGGATATCAAGGAGAGTCGCAGGAAGAGATAGTTGATAGATGGTTCCAAACTCTTTGTAGAACGATTGGCAATGAGCAGGGCATAGATGTTACAGGTTCTGGATATGTGCAAGTAAACAGAAGAGAAGACGGCAAAACTGAAATATCCTAGTAGACATATAATCATACCTGTGTTATAATTGCATATGACTCATATATTAGTGGACACAGCAAATACATTCTTTAGAGCAAGACATGTGATCAGAGGTGATACTTCTGAAAAAATTGGCATGGCCATACATATTATGATGAATTCAATCAAAAAAGCCTGGCAGGACTTTGATGGCACACACGTTATATTTTGCTTAGAAGGACGTAGTTGGCGTAAGGATCATTATGCACCCTACAAACGCAATAGAAAAGATGCCGTTGATGCCATGACCACACAGGAAAAAGAAGAAAACGAAGTATTTTGGGAATGTTATGATGACTTTTGCAAATTTATTACAGAAAAGACTAATGTTACTGTGTTGAGAAATCCAAGAACAGAAGCAGACGACTTGATTGCACGTTGGATTGACAGGCATCCTGATCAATCACATGTGATAGTCAGCACAGACAAAGACTTGAATCAGTTAGTAAAGCCTGGTGTGAAACAATATAACGGCGTTACAGAACAAACAATGACACATGAAGGATGGTTTGACAAAAAAGGCAATCCTGTGATAGACAAAAAAACTAAAGCACCAAAGCCTGCACCAGATCCAGAGTGGATCGTGTTTGAAAAAGCCATGAGAGGTGATCCAAGTGATAATATTTTTAGTGCATATCCTGGTGTAAGAACAAAAGGTACAAAAAACAAAATAGGACTACAAGAAGCCTTTGCTGATCGTAATGAAAAAGGATACACTTGGAACAATTTAATGCTGAGTAAATGGGTTGATCCAGAAGGAAAAGAACATAGAGTGCTAGAAGATTATGAAAGAAATAAATTGCTTGTAGATCTACACGCACAACCAGAAGCAATAGTTGAAGAATTAGATCAAACGATAGATCAAGCCAAGGCAGAAAATAAAAGCATAAGCCAAGTTGGAATCAGATTCATGAAGTTTTGTGCCAAGTATGATTTAAATAAAATTAGTGAGCAGGCTCAGTTGTATGTTGAGCCATTTAATGCGAGGTTAGGTGTATGACAGTAAGAGCAAAAACACTTGTAAAAGATAAATTTTGGATTGTGGAGCAGAACGGACAAAAGTTAGGCACTCTACAAAAACAAGAAGGCAATGGTTGGATATTTCTTAGCAAAAAAGATTCAAGACAAGTTTTCCATACAAAAGAAAGTCTTTTTACACGTTTTGGATTTAACATTTTTGACAAAGCAAATGAAGTTAAAAGCGAGGCGTTAGAACAGACAGACAACTTTGATGTGCATGGATATCCAAGTAGTCAACATCCATACAATCCAATGTTTGATGTTCAAAAGCAGTTGCCTGTTTACACTAAAACACCAAAATCAAAAAGTCAATTTTGTGCAGGTTACTACATAATCTGTTTTGAAAAGGGATGGCGTAAGGCATACTGTCCAAAAATGATAACCTTATCACGATATCCATACAAAGGACCAATGAAAACAAAACTAGAAATGCAACAGGTATTAAACAATGCAGTCAAAGAGTTCCAAAATACAAACACGTCCAATTGAAGATTTTCTTGGCAGAGTTAGAACACTCAGGCAACAAGGACAAAAACAGATTATAATTCAAGCCGCTGAAGCAGATCGGTTGGCAGATAGTCTTAGTCAAGTAATGACTAGGTTGGCAGGTATACAAGAGGAAGTCATAGACGCACTAAAGACCGCCCAGCAGGCCCAAACAGTAGACATCGAAATGGACGGTGGCGACTTTAAAAAAAGCAAGTAATCACTAGCATTAAATTTTTTGGTAAATATAGTTATAAACTATGAGTAGACCAAAACCAACAGTGCTGTTGCAACACAGCAATAAAACCACGTTCAAATTGGACGAGGTGTTAGCCGCTGAAGGAATATGGGCAGTGTTCTATGACGGAAAACCCATAAACCTTAAGTCGTCTAGCCTCGTGGCTAATTATCCAGGTCCAAAATACAAAAAGGTTAGTTTTTCAAATCCTGGACATGCAGAAAATCTAGCCAAAAAGTTGAACGCTCAACACAACACCGATAAATTTGGTGTATATCTTTTAAAAACTGGCGATAAATTCTCAAGATAATTAAGTGTATGGATGTAAAGACAGCCTACACAAGAACCTTCTTGATGCTGAAAGACCAGCCAACACATGATGAAAGTGTGAAAGCCAGTTACTTTGCCTGGTGGCAGAATGTGCGTGAAAGTTACCAAGCACGTAGCCTTAGACTTACCAAACTTGGTTTAGAGTGGATCCAATCCTGTGACATCAAATGTTATGAGATCAAATTTCCTGCAAAAATAATATTCACACCACAAACATATCTATGGTTAGATGAATTTGTTGACTGTCCATATTATGTAGACAAAAAAAGAATACTAGTGACCATGGAAAAAATGGCTCTACAGTTGATGATGTTTGCAGGAGATATTACAAAATACGGTCTAGCACGGGCAATGAGCAAAGCGGACGAACAAAAAAGTCAGTAAAATAGCGACTTTTAAGCGGTTGACCTATAACATATTTCTGCTATAATGATTATATAAACATTTAGAACAGGAGTGTACAAAATGGTTAAGAAAAACAAAGAAACAGCAGTTGGTTCGCAGAACAGAACTGTTACACCAAACGAGGCAAAATCAGCATTAGAACATTGCATAAAATTACAAAGACCCATAATGATGTGGGGTGCACCAGGTATTGGTAAGTCAGATATTGTTAAGCAGGTTGCAGATGGCGAGAACAGACCTGTGATTGACATTAGACTTCCATTATGGGAGCCAACAGACATAAAAGGTATTCCGTATTATAATTCTAAGGAAAATAACATGGTTTGGGCAAGTCCGGCAGAACTGCCAACAGATCCAAAATCCAATGCGATAGTGTTTTTAGATGAACTTAATTCGGCGGCGCCGGCTGTACAGGCGGCGGCATATCAACTAATATTGAATAGAAGAGTTGGACAATATGTGTTGCCAGAAGGAGTAGCAATAGTGGCGGCAGGTAACAGAGACTCAGACAAAGGCGTAACATACAGAATGCCGGCACCTTTGGCAAATAGATTTGTACACATTGAACTAAGAGTAGACTATGACGATTGGTTACAATGGGCAACAGACAGAAAAATTCATGCAGATGTAGTAGGATACTGCACATTCGCAAAACAGGATTTATATGATTTTGATCCAAAAGGATCAAGTAGATCATTTGCAACTCCAAGATCTTGGAGTTTTGTAAGCCAACTTCTATCGGATGACCTGCCAGAAAGTACGCTCACTGACCTCGTTGCAGGTTGCGTAGGAGAGGGATTGGCCGTTAAATTTATGAATCATCGTAAAGTTAGCGGTCAACTTCCAAATCCGTCCGATATATTGAGCGGTAAGGTCAAAGACCTTAAGACAAAAGAAATCTCAGCCATGTACTCACTTACTGTGTCGTTGTGTTATGAACTACAACAGGCACACGAAAAGAAAGTGAAGGATTGGAACGCACAGGCAGACAGGTACTTTAATTACATGATGGACAACTTTGAAACTGAGTTGGTTGTTATGGGTGCCAAAATTGCCTTGACCAACTACAAACTTCCGTTTGATCCTAGCAAGTTGAAATCATTTGATAGGTTCCATAAGAAGTTTGGCAAGTATGTCATTACTGCTATGGAGTCTAAATAATGGTAGATTACAGAGAACAAAAAATCATAGACAAATTAGTCACAGCAAGGATTGCCTTACTACTAAAACATCCGTTTTTTGGTAACCTTGCCACTAGATTAAAACTGGTCAATGCAGACGATTGGTGTCCAACAGCAGGCACAGATGGTAGACACTTTTTCTACAACACCAAGTTCATAGATAGTCTATCTCCAAGAGAAGCAGAGTTCTTATTTGGACACGAGGTACTACACAATGTATTTGAACACATGATGGTTAGAATAGGCAGTAGGGATCCGCAACTTTGGAACATTGCGGCAGACTTTGCAGTGAATCAAATACTCAAGGATGCCAGCATTGGAGAAATGCCTAAAGGCAAAAAGGGCGAGAACAAAGGTTTCCAAGATGACAAATACAAGGACTGGCCAGCAGAAAGAATCTATGATGACATAATGAAAAACGCCAAGAAGATAGATATGAGTAAGATGGGCGAACTGTTGGACGAGCATGTGGACTGGGGCAAAGAAAGTGAAGGACAAGGTTCTGGTAAGAAAAATGGTAAAGGAAAAGAAGGCAAAGGCAAACCTGTTTATACAAAAGAAGAACTTAAGAAGATCAGAGACGAAGTCAAAGAAGCAATGGTCAGTGCCGCACAGAGCACAGGTGCAGGCAACTTGCCAGGTGCATTACAGAGATTGGTTGCAGATCTTACAGAGCCTAAAATGGACTGGAGAGAAATACTGCAACAACAGATCATGAGTACTATTAAGAGTGATTATACTTGGATGAGACCGAGCAGAAAGGCTTGGCATACATCTGCCATACTGCCCGGACAAAACAACGACGAGATGATTGATATCTGTCTTGCATTGGATGCCAGTGGCAGTATCAGCAACGATCAGTGTAAAGAATTTTTGACAGAAGTAAAAAATATAATGGATCAATACAAAGACTTTCGAATACATCTTTGGAGTTTTGACACAGCGGTATTCAATCCAAAAGTTTTTACTCCTGACAATGCAGATGAACTATTGGACTATACACTAGGTTCTGGGGGTGGTACAGAGTTTGAATGCAATTGGGACTATATGAAAGAACAAGGCATAGAACCTAAAAAATTTGTAATGTTTACAGATGGCTGGCCTTTTGATTCTTGGGGAGATGCGGACTACTGTGACACAATATTTCTTATCAACAATCCATACGAAAGAGACATAGAAGCGCCTTTTGGAATGACGGTACAGTACAATGATTAAAATGTTTTTTGTTAAGTTAAAAGAACTCATGACAGACTGGATGTATCATCCTGTGACTTTAGCCATAGCAGTAGTATTATTTTCACTTTTAATATTCGAGGTAGGTATTGGATAATGATGTTGTTTCCCAACCAAAACCCGTATTCAGGAAAAATGAATAAAGTTAAGTGTCTACGTAATTGGATGATAGACACTGCAACAGTTTTGTTTGATGACAATCACAACGATTTAAGGTCACTGCCAAAAACTGTGAGATTACAGATATTAGTAGTCCTAAGTTTTGTTTGGAGCACAGTATTCACAGTGTATTTCTTTTCCATTTACACCATGCTTTGGGGTTGGGTTGGCTTAGTTATAGGACATTTGGGAGTGATATTTGCGATGTATTACACTTTTAAACAGTTTCATAATAAACCGTACAAAAGAGAACCTGATCGGAATGAACCTCCGTTGTATGATGATGTGTGGGGTGCTTAATGAACAAGTGGATTGTGTTTATAATGATGGCTGTGGTAATTGCTATGTTTTGGAAGGGCATAGAAATACTAGGGAGAAGTGACACTAATAAATCTGTATTGTACGAAGGTCCAAAAAAATCAACAGAGCAGAGATGGAACGCCGCTTTTGAATGGATGAAGAAAAGGCAAAATGAGAATAAATCCAAATAATTTTTTTCAAAGAGAATTAAATGTATTACCTCCTCACTTTGTGAACACGGTAGTAAGAGCACACGAGGCAGATGTTGAATTGATGCGTAAATGGATATATGAAAATTGTTCTGGTAGATATTCTATCACCAAAGATGTCATATTCAAAGACGGCAACAGTAGAAATGTCACAGTGCTTGGATTTGAAGATCCAGGCGATCTTACATTGTTCGCTTTATCAGGCGTGTTGCAGACCAGAGATTAAATATTTCATGGACACATCAGTATCCAAATTAGAAAAAAAATTAGCACGATTTACAGGAGCACCATTTGTTGTCGCCACTGATTGTTGCACACACGCAATTGAATTGTGTTTAAGACTTGACAAAGTCAAAAAATTATCTTCAACTTGTTACACATATCTCAGTGTGCCCATGACATTTAAAAAGTTGAATATCAAATTTAAGTATACCGCAGAAAAATGGATTGGTGAATATCAACTGCACGGCACTAGGATTTGGGACAGTGCTAGATTATTACATCCAAGAATGTACCGAGAAGGTCAATTGCAATGTCTTAGTTTTGGACACGGCAAACCAATAGACAACAAAAGAGGAGGTGCAATTTTGTGTGGATCAAAGAATGATTACGACCAATTAAAACAAATGAGTTATGATGGACGCGATCTCAAACACAAAAATTGGATTGATCAAAAAGTCTTCAATTTAGGATTTCATTACAATATGCCTTTTGAACACGCAGAGCAAATAATAAAACTACTTGCAATCTACAAAAATCAATCAAGTCATTTACCAAAAATAATAAATTATCCCGATTGTAGAAAAATCAAGATCAAATAGATTGGTAATTTTCCATATCCAAGTTGACCAACATAATTAAATTATAGTATAATATGCGTATATTATATTAATTGCAATTAAGGAGAAACTAAAATGGCAACAGATAAAACCGAAGCAACTTCTGATACTCAAGCGGCCGCGCAACCAACTGAGCAACCAGCAAGTGCTCAAGTTCCACAACAGGACCCTATGGCTTTATCAATTGGAGATCTAAAAAATCTCGCAGTGATAATTGATGTGGCATCCAGTAGAGGTTCTTTCAAGGCCGCAGAGATGGCCAACGTTGGAACTTTGTACAACAAACTAACGGCATTTTTAGCCAAAGTGGCACCAGCAGATGGAAAACCTGCTGAGGCACCAATGAGTGCACCAGCAACCGCAGGTCAAACTCAGGAGAAATAAAATGGCAAATTTAATGAACCTTAACCAAATGGCCATGGGACCAGACGCAGGCAATCAAGAAGGACAAGTTGAAAGAAAATACTTCAAACATGTTGGCGAACTTGCAGACGAATCCAAAGCCAAGGTTGTGGTGGTATTCAGAGTGGTTCCCGGCGAATCAAACAACTGTCTTGTAGTTGGAACAAAATTCTTACCAGACATGTACCATAACGGATTAATGAAAGCAGTCGAATCAGAAGGTGGACAAGCCGCAGAAGAACTTGGCACTTTTCTTGCTAGACAAACATTCGCAGACGGTACAAACATGTTGGCTGTGCTGAACAACGACAACTACATCAAGAAGTTCAAAACCAAAGACATTGTGATGACATATGGTCCAACCGAAGAGGGTAAAATTACTCTCAACAAGTTGAACGAATTGATCGCAAAAGAAAAAGGTGTAAAAGTCAGCGAACTAGCAGTAGAAGACGACACACCAAAAGCAGAGGCACCAGCAAAAAAACCAGCAAAAAAAACTGATGCCAAAGAAGCCGCCAAAAAATAGTAACTGGGTACAATTAACAAAAAATTTTGTTAAGGAATGGCCGGAAGTTTTGGAAGGACTAGAATTCCAAAACATGCCGGTCAAATACCTAGAAAAAGTAGAACTAATACTTAAAAACTGTGTTACAATTGTGATTGATATACGATCGCAAATGAAATCCACAAAATTTCCTTTAAGTGGACCAACCAGCATGTCAAAAACTTCCGTTGATAGACAGCAAAAAATTGCTAAATTTTTACAGGACACAATTAAAACAAACTACTACAAGATAAAACATGTAGAGTTAAAATTTGATATTCCAGCACTTAAAAAAGATATGGAATCAAAAACCAGTGCAATCTTACAAAAAACTTTTCAAAAATAATTATTGATATTTTTGCTTGAACTGTTCGTTGAGCCAATCTAGTTCAAAACTCTTTTTTAATGCGCTCATATCATGTTTGTGTTGTTGATAATATTCTGTGGCGTCTTTGGCCGCAAGGTATACGTAATCTGCGTATTTGTCTGTACCTAATTGCATCCATTTTTTTAATCTATACTTTGACTCCACCGTGGGTGTCATCTGTAATAATTTTAAAACTTCTCTGAAAGTTGTTCTCCAACTCATAATAGCAGTTTGATTAAAACGATTTACACAACTTAGAATTGGCACATAATCATGAGGAGCGGACAATGTGAAATCCAAACCAGGCCTTGCTGTTTCCATGACTAATTTTTTGTTATACAGTAATACTGCTCCATGGCCATATTCTAAACCTGTCACAGGATTACGAGCATTAAAAATATAGTGGCAAGGATTCTTCATTCTATCAGGTTGGAAGTCAAATTTAAAACTTTCAACAAGATCCTGTTTAGGTGTCACAAAGAAAAAGTAATCTGTTTCACTCATTTGAGCCGCAGTGATGTAGGCCAATGATCTCATATTGATGCCTTTGCACCATTTTGCTCTTGGATAACTTTTGCGTAATTTTTCAAATTGACTTTGGGCATTTGGCTCATCGTAACTAAGAAACACAATGTCCATGGGTTTTACCTCATAATCATAGTCAAAATGCACGTGTCTATCAACATCATAAAACTGTGTGAATTTCTGCCTATAAGGAATCAACATGATATCTTTGGTGGGGCCCCATGAATATATTTTTTCATCTTCCCAATAACTAGGAAAAAAATTAGGCATTTTTTCAATGTTCAAGTCTTTGTTTACCATCCATCTGTAATACTTAGGCTCATCATTCTGAAATGAACCAATTGGATCTTGTAGATCAAACACAGTCTTTGGCAACCAATTCTGGAAAAGGTTATCGTGTGCATGATACTTGATGTCTTGATAATCACGTAAATAATTCAACTTGGATATTTGTTGTTTCAATGCCCTTGTTGGAATAAGAAATACATTTCCTTCCTTGTTCGTTCCGCCCAACGGATGCGTATTGTACCATACATGTATTTGATCGCTTTCTAGCACATCTGGAATAAAATTTTTATCTACAGTCTTTAGATCCATAAAGTTTGCAAAGAACCAAAAATATTCAGTTTTGATATCGTCAATTACGGATTTAAGCACAGTCAAATAACTGTCTACAAAGGGTACTATTCTAGTATTTTCAAAAGGTGACGGCCATGTTTTTGTATTTTTAAAACGGACTTGCACACTATCAAAATTTTTATCCTTGATGCATATTTCACCTCCACTTGAGTTTTCCCAAAAACTAGGATACATCTTTGTGTTGTCAATATTACTCTCCGCATCAACTAACTTGATGTGTAATTTTTTACCTTTGTTGAAACGCTTATGTATTTCATAGATGTTACTACTGGATTTTTCTTGTAGTGTTTCGTTTTTATGGTAGTTAATCTGTTGGTAATCTCTAAGACATTTAAGTTTGGGTAGTTGCTGTTTGAAAGACTTTGTGGGTATCAAAAACAGATTACCTTCTTTGTTACTCCCTGGCTTGTACCATGTGTGTATTTGGTCACTTTCAATTGCATCTGGCACATAATATATGTCTGCTGTACTCATGTCCACAAAATCTGCAAACATCCAAAAGTATTCTGTCTTTATATCATCTATCACTGTTTTCACAGTATCTAAATAACTGTTTGTAAAGTCAACATCTCGAGTATTTTTCCAAGGCGATCTACTTGAATCAGTATTGAATCTTACCTGCACAGCATCAAAACTTTGATCATTTATAAAAACTACTCCGCCATAATCTGCTTCCCAAAAACTGCTGAATTTTCTAGTCATTTTTTTGTCGGTATAATGTATCCTATATTTTTTATTAGCGTTTACACATGGTGTTTCATTGATGTGTTTTACAGGATGATAATTTACGTGATCGTATTCTCTAAGTGCTTGTAACCTATTGATTTGTTTTTTAAAGGCGTTGGTTGGTATAAGAAACACGTTTCCTTCTTTACAGGCTACTTGATCTGAATTATTAAACCAAACATGTATTTGATCTTTTTCGTGTTGCTCAGGAATAAAATCAAAGTCTAAAAAAGAGATGTCAACGAAATCAGCAAACATCCAAAAGTATTCTGTTTTTATATTGTGTATTTCTTGTTTTAAAACATCTAGATAACTTAGATTAAATTGCACCTGCCTAGTGTTGGCAAATGGAGATTCGTAAGTTGTGTTACCAAAGGTTATCTGGATACTGTCGAATCCATTCATAATATTTTTCTAATCCTTGTCGTAAGTTATATTCAGGTTGGTATTTGATTAGATCTTTTGCACGGCTTATATCTAGTGTGCCACGGGCAGGGTACAGACTATGATTACCTATGTCTTCAATATCTGACTTACTGCCTGTGATATCGATTATAGTTTCAGCAAGTGTTCTTAGACTTGTAGCATTTCCTGTGGTGATATTAAGACTAACATTGGCCACTTTGGATAGTGTGGCTTTTATGATGCCTTGTGCCGCGTCTTCTCTATAGGTGAAATCAACTTTGTTGTTTCCGTTGTGTAGTGTAATTGGTTCGTCTTTCACTGCATTTGCAAAAAACTTTGACACGACTCTATCAGGCAGATCACCTGGACCATACACTCCGCTGGGTCTCACAATTACATAATTTAAATTATCACGTTTTGAAAACAATTTTACTAGACGTTCACCTGCCAACTTGGCCTCTCCGTATATATTCATTGGTTTGGTTTTTGATCCTTCACGTGTGCCGTCTTTGAAGTTGCCATACACCATTGATGAACTAATGTATACAAATTTTGACACACCAAATTTACTAGAATGCCAAAGCAGATTTGTAGTGGTGTTGATAACTTTGGGTATGCCATTGATTGGATCCTTATCAACAATTTTTGCTCTTGGATATGTTGCTAAATGAATCACAGCATCTGGAATATGCGAAAATGCTTTTAAGCAAACTAACCTGTCCAGCACGTCGCCGTCTATCACATTGATATTTTTATGATTCCAATTACGCATACGCCAATTCATTAAATTTTTCAATTGTTCGTCGTTCATTAATCCGTATGTGTCTCGGTTATCAACCACAATTACTTTGTTATCTTGTGACAATTCTTCCACAATTTTTGAACCAATAAATCCTTTTCCGCCTGTGACTAATATTTTTTTCATTTATTTGTATAGTTGCCTGTGATACCAATCAACACACTTTTACTCCATACTTTTTGGAAAATGCTTCAGCATCTTCTCTGTCATTTACAATTGGCTGTCCCTTTATGTTCAAACTGGTATTCAATAGTATCGGACAACCAGTCTGTTTCTTCCATTCTGTCAGTAGTGCATGAAAGCCTGGATTATCTGTTTTTCGCACAGTTTGTACCCTAGAAGTGTTATCATAGTGTATTATGGCAGGAAAGTCTTTACCATGCGTACACGCCGCTGTATATTGCATATAAGGGGTGTTTTTAACACCTGTAGGTAGGTCAAAATACTCGTTTACATCTTCTTCTAATATGGCTGGAGCAAACGGTCTAAACTTCTGTCTCTTCTTAATTGCATTTACCAAATCCTTAATTTCTTTGCCTCTTGGATCCGCCAACAGCGATCTATTACCAAGTGCCCGTGGCCCAAACTCTGCTCTACCATTTGCAACTCCCACCATTTTGTTTTCTTTCAATTCTTTAATAATAGCGTCTACAGGATATTCGCCATCTATGTTGTGTCCCAAGAATGGATGTTGCCAATCAATCTGTTTACTTTCTGATGCCGCTATACATCCTATACTTGAACCTGCATCACCTGGATTGGGAATAATCCAAATATTTTCAAACAATCCTAAATTTGCAAGAGTTCTGTTTGCGGCACAGTTCAATGCAACACCGCCTGCATAAACTAAATTTTTGTTTCCAAATCCTGCATACTTGCTGGCACGTATCCATAAGTCTGTGAGACATTCTTCAGTGACTGCTTGTACACTTGCGGCTAGATCCATTACGTCTGCATTGGGTTTCCAATTGCCTATACCTTTGTGTAGATTACGTTTTAATCTAAATGGATTACGTGTCACAAAATCTTTGTATATTTCATCTTTGTATATTGGCCGACCATAAGCACTCATACCCATCAAAATATATTCTTCTTCAGCAGGTTTAAGTCCACATCGTTGTGTAAACGCCGAATACAATATACCTATGCTGTGAGGATATTGTTGTGATTCCATGTGCTGTATTGCTTTCTGATTATAACCTTTTGAAATAGATATTGTTTCCCATTCTCCAATTGCATCCACGGTAAGAATTACTGCATCCTTAAATCCAGATGTAAAATATCCTGCGGCGGCATGAGAGGCATGATGTTTTACATATTGGTCAATTCTCAAACCAAATTTTTTCATATGATGTTCTGGCATTTCTTTTCTGTCAAAAGCAGTTCTAAATTGTGTGGCATAAAATTGTCTTGTTTTTTTCAGTATAGGTTTTTCGTAATAGACAACCTTATCAATAGGAACATAAGATACTGCTTCATTTACAATATCCCAATTTAGATAGTGATCATTTTTTATTTTTGAATATCTTTCACTATGAGCCGCCCATAGTATCTTGCCAGGCGCTTTGTTGTCCTCAAACTCTACCACTGCCATAGCGGCATCGTGGTTCATACAATTTACCCCTAGTATTCTCATTTAATCTTGAACCAACCCTTTGCACGTTCCAGGTATTTCTCCCATTCTTCTAATTCAATATCATATTCAAAATTTTGTGAAGTTTCATTTACTTGTAATTCTTTAGCACCATTTTTAATATGAAAATTACGTGCCATGTCTGTTAATGGACTCAAGGTTACTAATCTGTTTAGATGATTAGACTTTTTAACCATTTTGTACACTTCATTTACAATAGCACGTCCACCGCCTCTTTTTTTGGCCCATACAGTGTAGGCTATTGCAATCGATCCTTGAACTCCCGCACGATGTACAGCCTTCATGGCGGCATCCTTACTTAGAACTTCCATTTCTTCAACTGTTTTAGGGACTTCATCAGTGAAAGCAAAACACATTACAGCGGCAATGTCTCCTTCGCTGTCCTTTAGTCCATAAATTTTTCTACCATATGCTTGTCTAAATTCGAGATTAAGTTCAGGACGTACCGGATCCTCCTCACAATCGATGTATGGTAATTCTATTAATTCATACTTGGGTTTTTTCTCAAGTACTTTTGCAATTTTTTGTTTGATCGTATTCATATTATTTGTATATAAATGGGTCTTTTTTCTTTAATTCTTTAAGTCTTTTTCTATAGGCCATTTCTTGTTTGATCTTTGTGATCAAGTTTTTAAGCCATGTGATCATGTTTGTCCTCCTATTATTCTTTTAAACTCTGGTAACATTAATTTTACAGCATCTTCATGCGATTCGTCAAGTGGATGAGTTGTGCCACGGGCATAGTCATTCATAAGTGCCCACTGGTTGAATCCCATCATTCTTTCACCAAAACTATACCAATTGGTTATATCAATCTCATTGAACATATTTTCCATCAGAGGATCTAACGACTTTTTATGATTTAAATTGTCATAAAACACACAGTTGTCTGCTAGAGTAAAAAAATATGGTATTTTTCTTTTTTCCAAAATATTTTGTAACCAAATAATACTCTTCCAACTTAGATAAGTTTCGTGGTAATCGTTAGCGGCGTATTTGTATAGACTACTTGCAAAAGGTCTTACTCCAGCATCCTGGAAATTTTTTTGTCTAATTTTATGTAGTTTCATTTGTACTTGATTATTATGTAACATTGATTCTGCTTCAGCATCTCCGGCTTCTGTCTCCCACGGGGTAATTGACGCCCATCTATTATTTTCTAAAATTGCGTGTGGTGGCATGGCCCAGTCATATCTGGAAATAAAAGTCCACATCACTGCAACACATTTGACATCTGTGTTTTTGGTGACAGTTTCAAATACTTTTCTGGCTATCGCTTGGTTTCCGATACCACCTCTGGCACAGCAAAGATAATTGTCTGCCACTTGGCTTTGTTCGTAAATTTGATAGGCCCATGATTTTTTACTAGGGTACCTACTCTCAAAATCATCACTCAATTCGTTTCCAAAAGTGAAACTACAACCGCCTGAAATAAAATTACTCATAAATTTTAAACTCCTTATCCAGTTCTGGAAAAGTTTTGGCAAAATTTTCCTTACGAATATAGTCCACAGATTTAATGGAACTTATTAATTTGTTATACCAATTTTCAACTTTTTTTCCAGGAGTATCTTTAAGGTAGTCCAAAGCAGACTGTAATTCAGATTTGTATATATCGCATTTTTTTATTTTTTCTAAAACTTTATTTTTGAACGAAGTTGGCAATTGCTGAACATCATAAACTTCAGGTTGGTGTAAAACATTTATATACCAAAAATCAGGCTCCCATTCTTTTACAACTTTTGCTAATTCGTCAAGATAAAAAATGTTGAAAAAATTAATTGTAGTGCAAACCTGAATAGATAAATTTTTTAATCCACTTGCCTTAAATTTTTCAATATTTTTCTTAACTTCGATCCATTTAGCATTTGTCCTTTGGTATTCAAAACGGTCTCCCACATCATCTATACTAAATGCTACTTCTATTCTTTTGAAATGCGGCCATATGTCCTTTATTGCTTTATCAGGATACTGTGTGCCGTTTGTATTGTAATGTACGTCAATTAATTTTGAAGACCCTTTATCTATACACTTTTGTAAAATATCAAATTGTTCTTTTATCATTAAAGGCTCACCGCCTGTGATTTCAAAAAATCTAATTTGTTCCACATGCTCAGCAATACTATCTAAAAAAGCATTTTTTTCTCTCGGCCAGGCTCCCTCTTTATTATATTGTTTCCATTGTTTATCTTGGTCTGGATTTAATTTAATCATATCGGATACCCATTGCGAACTTGAATGTGGTGAACATATCCTACATTTCAAGTTGCAAATATTTCCAAGTTTTAGATCAATAAAATGCGGAGCAACGATGTTTTTCTTAATGGCATACTGACCTAACGTGCCCGCCTTATTCCACATGTGCTGTCTTTTTGAAGTTTTACCCACTGCTTCCTCCTTCCAGCAACTGGAACATCCATCTGGCCTTTTTCCATCTAAAAACTCTTGCCTTAAAGTGTCCATAAAATTTGAATTTTGAACTTCTTTAATTTTGTTTTTTAATGTTGTGTATCTATTGTTATTACTATCTGTAATTGTTCCTTTGTATAGACAACACGGCCTATAGTTACCGGTTGCAGTGGTCTCTAGTGAAGTCCACGGAAGATGACACAAATTAGAATCTAAATACTGTGCCACCATTGCAATACCTCTGGATCTCTCGCCAATATTTTTTTAATATCTGTACCTCTTATTCTATCTATTCTTTCACACTCTGCTTTGCCATCTTTCCAACCTTGCCTGCAGGTCTTGTCATCATATTTTTCTTCATTTGTAGGAGTATCCAAAATATTTTGTAAATTTGTAAAAAAATTGAAATTTAAAACATTCTGTTTTTCATTTTCATATTTTTTAAGAGTTTTGTTTATAATTTTGTGTAATAATTTTTTTGGCAAAAAACTTGGACTACTGTAAGTGTCAGGAGAAAAGTTAAAAACTTTTTTACATAATAATGGAATTTTTAGTGTTTTATGTAAATCATACATTCCTTCTAAATCAAATAGTCCAGGCAAAGTAACTGTGAGATCTAGTTGTAATTGCCTTGGGTGTTTTGTAAATTTTTTTGCATACTGCATGTTTTCAAACCATTGCTTGTAATTTAAGCCTGTCCTGACATATTCACCTACCTCTCCTGTTCCGTCGATGGAGGCATTGATTTGCCAGTCATTAAATTTTGATAAAAGATCGTCAAATAAATTTAAACCAAAAAAGTCTATTCTGCTCATGTTTGAATTATATCTTGCAAAAACTGAATTGGCATAGCCTAGTTCTACGACTCGTTGCATGGCTGTCCAATGTATTTTCCACATCAATGGCTCTCCCCCACACCAATAAAATTCTTTGATACTTTTATTTTCAACAGCATTCATAAATTCTTTAACCACATGCTGATCGTGAAATTTTTGTAGATGCTCTTTCACATCTTTTCTTCCCCATATGTGTTTTGTTTCGTAGCGTTCGGCCCTTCCGTGTTTTTTATTTTCTGCTTCCCAACTGCTTGAAAGCATGTCTCCACACATTCTACAACTAAAATTACAAAGATTTGAAAAACGATAGTCCCAACTTGTTACTTGCATAGTGGTTGCACCTGTTTCATCTGTGCTCTCAAACGCCTCGTCAATTTGATTTTGATAAAACCTATTGAAATGCTGTCGATAAACATTGGCATTTAACAACTTATGATTACATGTTGCACATTGCGATATCTCTTCACCAGCCATAAGTTTCAGTCTAATATCCTTCATGTAAGCACTATTCCAATGTTCATCTAAAGTGGTTAACTTTAATTGGTCCGCATTTTTAGTCACAGACTCGGTATCAATATACTGATTAAAATTTTGCGATTGTTCACGACTAGCACAACACAATCTTCTTTCCATTTGCGGAGAAATAAATGTATGGGTCCACGGAGCCATACAAAACCTTTTGTTGCCTTCGTTTGGTTTAATTCTTTTCATATTTGTCAAATAAATCTTTCCATTCTGGAAATATATCTATAAAGTTTTCATCTCTTATTTTGTCATATCTTCTAGTTTGAGAGAAGAAATTATCAAGATGTTTTTGATTATCAGTTTTAAACATCCAATCCAGGGCAGATTGATAACCTTTCGTGGCCCTAGTCAAATGATCTTGTGTTGCAATCCATTTAATGTGTGTATCGTATTTTTCTTTGACCTGCTGTTTGAATTCAGGTGGCAATATGTCCATTCTTTGCCATGTTGGATGTTGTAATAAATTAAAATTAAAATCTTGAGGTTTGATCAATCCTTGTTCGACCCAACTTTTATGAAAATCACATACATGTAGACTGTTGGCTAAACCAACCGTAGAACTAATATAAAAATCAACTTGTGGACAAACTTGCATCATTCTTTTTCTATTTTCCACAGTCTCTTCCCACTTGGTGCCTTTTCGCATAAGTTCTGCCCTATCCCATTCAGCGTCCAGACTGGCTCCAACAGATACAGAATCAAATTTATTCCAAAGTTCAAACACATCAATATCCTTAAATTTAGTACGACTGAAATTGGTGTTATAAATTAGTCTCACATGATACATTTTACGTTTGTCTAATTCTTTTAGAATTCTATAATGCTCCTCCATTATAATAGGTTCACCACCTGCAAAATAAAACTGCTCAGTATGATCAAATGACTCCAACATCTGTTCCCATAAGTCATTGGTGTGCCTTCCTACTTTCATTACCTTAGCATGTGGCGGTGGAGAACCTGTGAGTTTTTTATGGTCTTCATACCAATTAGAACTGAACCAAGTTCCACAACTTCTACAAGCCATATTACATAGATTGGAAAAACGTATATCCCAATATTTCATTACAAAATCTGCAGTGCCGTCAGGCTTGGTTGAATCCACTAAGCCTATGTTGTGTCCAAAGTGTTTGTTAGAACTAAGACGCAGACTAAAAAAACCAGATTTCTCTTGATCATAACACTTTAAACATTCACGAGATTTTTTGTTGTTTAGCATTCGAAGTCTCATCTCCTTCATTTTGTCACCATTGAAAACTTCTTTCAAACTGTTTTTGTTAAGATTCCCAACATCATAAGGGTCAAAAGCAAAACAGCAAGGATATGCCCTACCATCTGGATACGCATGAAGATGCATCCAAGGAAGCATACAAAAAGATTCTGATTCTATCAATAACTCCTTCTGTCTAGGAGTCATATCTTTTATTTTTAATTTTTCAGGCTCTTTGGCCCCGTACTCATATGCCATTGTACCATTCTCCTATTATTGGAAAAGTTTTTTCAAAACTCTTGCCTCTACGCGTATCGTATTGACTGTAGAAAACTTTAAAGTCTTTTTGTAATTTATCTTGTGTAGCCGCACCAGCGTGTGGAGTTTTAACCACATCCAAATAATCTATCAGCCTTTTTGTGTGTTCTATTTCCATGCCCTCTAACCATTTCTCATTATTAGTTAAGAACTTTTCAATATCACCCTTAAATTTATTTCTAAGATCATCTGGTAGCACTAAAGGCGATTGAAAACTAGGAAACCTAAGTATA
>TARA_R100000353_G_scaffold3438_3_pt1 | contig 44547 bp, 51 predicted proteins | sample TARA_R100000353 | Tara Oceans TARA_R100000353 (sample SAMEA2620663) | marine metagenome | biome: marine biome (ENVO:00000447); feature: surface water layer (ENVO:00002042); material: "saline water (ENVO:00002010), including plankton (ENVO:xxxxxxxx)" | depth 5 m | reverse complement strand
TAATACGGTCATAAACTGGAAGAACACCACCAACAACGCATACGACGGAGAGAAGCTCCATTTAATGTATCTCGATGAGGCTGGTAAGTGGGAGAGGCCAACAGACATTCGCGATGCTTGGCGTATTCAACGAACCTGTTTGATTGTTGGTAGAAAGATTGTAGGGAAGGCTTTGGTTGGCAGTACGGTCAACCCCATGGACAAGGGTGGAAAAGAGTACAAGGATCTTTGGAGAGATTCAGATCCAGACGAAAGAAACGCTAACGGTAGAACCCGAAGTGGTTTATACAGACTATTTATTCCAGCATTTAAGTCTCTAGAGGGTTTCTTTGACGTTTATGGTTCTCCTGTTATTGATGACCCAGAGTCTATTGTCGATGGCATAGACGGGGAGCAAATATTTATGGGAGCTAGATCATACCTGAAAAATGAGAGAGACAGCCTAAAGCATGATGCTAATGAACTCAACGAGGTTACTAGGCAGTTCCCTTTTACTGAAGACGAAGCATTTAGAGATAGTGTAGATGGTAGCTTGTTTAATGTTGGTCAGATCTATGAACAGGTTCAGTACAATGATGAGTTGTTTCCAAACCCTATTGTTTCTGGAAACTTTATATGGAAAGATGGCAAGCAAGATTCAGAGGTAATATTCAAGCCAGACTCTAACGGCAGGTTTCGTGTAGTATGGATGCCACCTCCAGAGCTGAGAAACAAAACACAAATAGAAAGAGGTAAGCGCATTGCACCGAATGCAGAGCTAGGGGTAGGCGGGGTTGACTCTTATGACCTTGATGCCACCGTCGATGGGCGGGGGTCTAAGGGAGCGCTACACCTGTACAATAAATTCCATATGGAGCACCCTCCTAATATGTTTGTACTGGAGTATGCATCTCGCCCTCCTCTAGCTAAAATATTCTATGAAGACTGTCTTATGGCGGCTGTCTTTTATGGGTACCCATTATTAATTGAAAACAATAAGTACGGTATAGCAAGACACTTTGAATCAAGAGGCTATGATGGCTATCTAATGAATAGGCCGCGTCACTTGTCTGCTCCTAACGCTAAGGTAAACGTAAAGACAAAGGGTATACCATCAAACTCTCAAGAAGTAATACAGGCTCATGCCCATGCTATAGAAGCTTACATACACGATTATGTAGGCATAAACAGAGACACAGGGGAATACGGTAAGATGTATTTCAACAAAACTCTAGAGGACTGGATTGGATTTAAGATTGACAACAGAACTAAGTTTGACCTTTCTATTAGCTCAGGGTTATGCTTATTAGCTGCTCAAAAAGTAAAGGTCAAAAAGAAAGAGTCTAACTTGCATGAGGCCAAGTTTTTTCGTCGGTATAAGCCCATAGGGTAATTTATTATATTTGCATAAATGCGTCTCTTGTAATGCAGTCATCATACTCAAAAGGATCAAGCAACTTTCCAGACCCCCTCGCTCCTCAACAAGAGAAAAGCTCTTATGCGTACGGCAAGCAGTATGCCAGAGCGATTGAAAGGCAGTGGGGAAATCTTAGTGAAAGCTCGTCTCTTTTAAAAGAGAGAAATAAAACATTTGACCGCAATCGCGAGTACGCAAACGGGACTCAGGACACCACCATTTACAAACAGATCCTGACAAACCTAGATCCAAACAACGCTGATGGCAGCTTGGTGAATATTGACTACACCCCAGTCCCTATCCTTCCGAAGTTTGCCAAGATTGTTGCAAACAAAATTCTTTCTAGAGATCCATATCCAAACCTAGAAGCTATTGACCCTCTTTCTGTTTCTGAAAAACAGAAGAAAAAGAATAGAATTAAGAATCAGGTTAAGATTAAGGAGACCCTTGTCAAGCTTAAAGAAGATACTGGCGGAGCTGTTATTGACGAAGACCCAGATAATATTCCTGATACGCTAGAGGAGGCAGAAATTTTGATGGATACAAATGTCAAGACGGATGCAGAGATCGCTGCTCAGATTGGCACCAACCTTACTTTGTCTTGGAATAATTTTAACGATAACATATTTCGTCGCGTAGTAAACGATTTGGTTGCTTGCGGGATGGGTGTTGTAAAAAGAACCAATGACCCAAGCTACGGGATTAGAGAGGAGTATGTAGACCCGATGAGGTTTATCCACAGCTATACTGAGGACCCCTCTATGGATGATCTCTCTTATGCTGGACATGTAAAGTCAGTAACCATTGCTGAACTTAAAAGATTGGCTGGTGATGAGTTGTCAGAAAAAGATTTTGAAAAGATCGCCAAGCAAAGTGGTTACAGCTCTTCAATGCTAAAAGAGCAGAAGTATGATAAGTCTTCTGGCAAAACAATATATGGGTATGACCAACACATGGTTGATATCCTTGAGTTTGAGTTTTTGTCAGTAGACTGTATGTTTTTTGAGGATAAAGAAAACAAGTACGGAAACAGAAACTTTTTTTATCAAGGGTTTCAGTACAAGGAAAAGAAAAATTCAGTTTATGAAAGATCTCCGTCTAAAATGGAGATTGCCACGATTTATGGTGGCACGTATATAATGGGCTGCAATATGCTTTTTGGTTATGGCTTGAAAACCAACATACCTAGAAACGTACACGACATCTCTAGAGCTAGGCTTTCGTATTCTGCGATTGCAACGAACATCCGTAGGATGATGCCCAAGTCTATCATTGATGGTTGTATTGGGTTTGCAGATATGCTGCAGATCACTCATTTAAAACTTCAGCAGGCTATTGCTAAGGCTAAGCCTGATGGACTTATCATTGATATTGAGGGCTTAGAAAACGTACAGCTTGGAAAGGGTGGGGACCTTCAGCCTCTTGAGCTCCATGATATCTACGAACAAACTGGTGTGTTCTACTACAGAAGCAAAAACCCAGAGGGTGGTTTTCAGAACCCCCCTGTTCGTACTATCGACAATCATATCAGAAACATTAATGAGCTTGTTTCTCTGTACAATCATTATCTAAGAATGATCCGTGATGCCACGGGCATTAATGAGATGATGGATGGTACTACGCCAAAAGGTGACACGCTTGTTGGGGTTCAGCAAAATGCAATTGCAGCTGGCAACAATGCCATCTACGATATCACTCACTCAGCTATGGTTCTGTACAAGAAAGTATGTGAGGATATTATTAAATGTCTTCAGATTTTACCTACAGAATCTGTGATTTATTCTGCCTATAGGAACGCTATAGGTCAAGCTAATATGGAGGTCCTTACTTCTTTTTCAAACCTACCGATGTACAACTTTGGCGTCAGGGTTGTCAAAGAGATGGAGGATAAAGATCGTATGTACTTAGAGCAAAACATTCAAATGTCTATCGCTCAAAAAGAGTTAGATATTGAAGATGCTATTGCTATTAGGAATATGAAAGACGTCAACCAAGCAGAGAGGCTTCTTGTGGTGCGTAGAGCGAAGCGTATGAAAAAGATTCAAGAGATGTCTATGATGAACTCTCAGCAGCAGGCTCAGATACAACAGCAGTCGGCTCTCGCTTCTGCTCAGATGAAGCAGCAAGAGTCTCAAATGCAGGCTCAGATTGACATGCAAATGCTACAGGCTAAAAACCAGTTTGAAGTGCAGCGTATGCAGCTTGAACATCAGATGCGTAAAGAGATAGAGCTTATTAGGGCTCAGGCAACCCTCGGCTTTAGAACAGAAGAGCAAGAGTTTAAAGAAAAGCTAGAGGTCCTCAAAGAAGATAGAAAAGACAGAAGAGTAAAGAAGCAGGCCGTTGAACAATCTAAGCTTATATCTCAAAGGCAACAGCGAGGTCCTGTATTGATCGAGGAAGAGTCTCCTATTAACATTGTAAACAGCTTAGGCGATGGCCAATAAAGTAAATCTTGATCAGTCTACTAGGTTAGACATTACATGTAAAAGAGGAGATACATTTTCTTTGACCGTTACGCTAAAGGATGCAGCAGGGACAGCCCTTGCCCTAGATACAGATAAATATAGATTTTTGATTCAGGTAAGAGAGAATCTTGAAGAAAACCAAACGTCAAAAGGTTCTCTAGTTTTAGGCACTAGCAACGTTGGGTTAAGGTCAGATAATAATTTTGAGCCTGTATCTGTTGACGATAATGGAAATGCTATCATCCAAGCTTCTGCTCTCACGATGAGATCAATTCCTTCTGGTAGGTATTCATACGACATCCAGTATATCAAGCCTAACATATCTGGCGGTTTAGATACACACAGAACTATCTTGTTTGGTTCTTTCATTGTAAATGAAGATATCTCTGAAGCTGTTGAAGAAAGAGAGGGGAGATGAGCACAATTAATGTGATCATACAAGAGGTGTCTGCTGTAAACGTTGTAGTCTCAGAAACATCCCCCGTAGATGTTGTTATTACAACTATTGACCCTGTTTTAGTAGAAGTGCAGTAATTACTTATTAATTACATTTGCATTGTGAGCAAAGAGGCTATAAGAAATAGAGTAAAAAGGCTTTTAAAAAAGCATGGCCTCAAGGGTGTAAACAAGCCAAAGAGAACTCCTAGCCACCCTAAAAAGTCTCACATTGTACTGGCTAAAGAGGGAAATAAAGTAAAGCTTATACGATATGGACAGCAAGGCGCTAAGACCGCAGGTAAGCCAAAGGCTGGGGAGAGTGATCGCATGAAAAAGAAAAGAGCTAGCTTTAAGGCTAGACATAGACGAAACATTGCCAAAGGAAAGATGAGCGCAGCTTTCTGGGCTAACAAATCAAAATGGTAATGAATACTGTTAAGTACAACAAGGGGGGCAAGCTTAAGATCTCTCAGAAAACTATTTCTGTTGATCCACCTTCTGGATACCACTGGATGGAGGAAAGAGGCAGATACTTTTTGATGAAGGGAGACTACAAGCCTCATGATGGGGCTGTTGCTAAAGCCAAGTTCAAACTTGTAAACCACCCTAAGTCCTAATGGCAAAGAGTTCGGCACAGCAGGCAGCTATTGCTATTGCGATGAAGAAGGCTGGTAAGAAACCTAAGTCAGCTAAAAAGGGGATGAAGTTCAACCCAAAGTACACTCGCGGTAGCTCTGACGTAAGCAAGAGAAAAAAGCTTATGGCAGAAATTGCAGCTATATACAAAAAGCACAGAGGCACAAAAAGTAAAAGAAAAAAGAAAGGCTTCCCTCCTGCGGTTGCCGCAAGACTCAAGAAACTTATGAAACAACGTGATAAAATCTAAAGTATGTATCATTCAGAAAAAAGGAAGCCCAAGGTTATGAAGATGGGCGGTAAGCCAGTTATTAAAGCTATGGCTGGAGCTAATATGAAAAAGAAAGACATGCCTATGTTTATGTATGGGGGCAAAGTCTTTAAAGATGGAGGCACTATGCTGGAGGGCATCCTAAAGGATCCTGCACAGGCTAAGGCTGCGGCGAAAAACCCTAACGTCAGAAAACAAATGGGAATGTAATGAGAGTTCTTAAAAAAGGCGGTAAGGCTAAAAAGAAAAAGAAAGGTCGTTCGTATAGCGATCTAGACGCTGCTGAAAAGCAAGTGTATAAAAGAGGTCTTGCTGCCTATATGAGCTCTGGAAACAGACCGAAAGTATCTCAACATGCTTGGGCTATGGCTAGGGTAAAATCTGCTTTCGGTAAGCGCGAAGCTGCTAAGATTAGGGCTGGTAAGGGCAAAAAGAAAAAGTGATATATTTGCATAAATAACTACTTGTAAAAACTATGGCTACTACAACTGCATCCCTTACGCTTTCTAGCGGAGACCTGACTGGAGATGCTCTCTCTTTGAGCACCAGCACCCAGCTTACAAAGGCTGGTACAGTCACGGGCCTCGACCAGACCACTGGTGTGGCTAGAAAAACGTTTACCACGACAAGCATTCAGACTCTCATTGCAAAGGCAGACTTTACTGACGATAGAGCTCACAAGGTGTACGTGAGAAACACAAGCACTACCGCAACAGAAAACCTCATTGTTACTATTGAGTCTCAGCTGCTTGGTAGACTTTACGCTGGTGACTTTATGTTTATCCCATTCAACGGGGACCAAGATATTAAGATTACCCCAAGTGTTTCTACAGCTATGACTGTGGAGTTCTTGGTTATTTACGAAGCGTAATGGGAACGGTAAGAGCGTCACTTAGTCTCTCTACCTCCACGGTTATGACATCTCCGATTACTATCGGGGTAAACATGACTATCAATGCTGACTCTGGAAATGTGCAGCGCGTAAAGGTTCTTGGAACTTCGGCTGGAAGTAGTGCTATTACTGTCTATAAGGCTAGTGACAAGCTTGAGAATGCGTACCTGTATATCAAGAATATGTCCTCTGAAAAAGAGAAGTACATCTTTGTGTATGCTGACTCATCATCTGACGACCCAGTAGTTATGAAAATCGGTGGGGGTGAGTTTGCTTTTATTCCAGCAAAGAATGATCAGACGATGAAGGCATACGCGACAGACGTAGACCAGATGGTAGAGTATGCTGTGTTTGGTTTGGACAGCTCGGCAGTAACCCTATCATAAAAATTAGACTATGGCAAATCTTTCTAACCCAGCTACAGCAAACCAAGTTGCTTTCGGACAGCTTGGTGCCGTATACACAACCGCAACTAGTGATGCAATTAAGCCTCCGACAGATATGGTTTTTGTTGCGATCACTATGCTTTCTGATACTACATTTGACTCAGTTGGAGGTCTTTTGGCAGAAGTGGCCACAAAGCACTTCAACACTGCAGACGCAGCTGGAGACCTTGATGCTGGCTCAGAAACTGCAGCAGAAGGAAGCGGTGGTAAGCAAATTACAGACTCTGTTAGCTTTCCAAAAGGTGTTACAATCTACGGAAGGTGGACTGAAATTGACGTGAACTCAGGTTCTGTCATTGCTTATCTAGGATAAGAATACAAATCAATAATTTAAATTAAATGGAGGATAACAATCCAACAGAAGGCGGTACGTTCGAGATCTTTAATTCTGCAGAAGAGCTTCAGGCTAGCATGGCTCAGCCAGAGGCTGCAGCAACAGAGGCACCACCCGAACCGCAAGCTCCTATAGAAGAGCCAGCAGCATTAGAAACACAAGAGGCTCCTATTCAGGAGTCTCCTGTCGTTGAAGCTGATTCTGCGCCCGCCGAACCACAACAAGAAACTTATACAGACCCTGCACCGCGACAGGAGCAGGATGTCGCAGGCGAAAGCTATAGCGAACAAGATATTGAAGGGGCCGTCATGCAGTTCCTGAGCGAGAAGCTCGGACGTGACATCAATTCTTTCGATGACTTGTCTCCTATCGTTGAGCCTGCATCACCGCTCGATGAAAGAATCGAAGCTATTTCTAAGTTCGTTCAAGAGACTGGACGTTCTCCGCAAGACTGGTTTACCTACCAATCATTAAACCCGTCCGAGATGGACGACATGATGGCAGTTCGTGTAAACATGGCTACGGATTACAAGGATCTTGACTCTCAAGAGATAGAACTTCTTTTAAAGAGTAAATACAAGCTTGACACATCGCTATATACAGATGATGAGGTTAAGCTTTCACAGCTTCAACTTAAGATGGATGCTGCGAAATCGAGGGAAAAAATCTCTGGTCTGAGAGAGACTTACAGAGCGCCCGAGGTAGAGCAACAAAGTCAAGAGATTGAATCTATTATTGATGATGAGTGGATTGCCAACATGCGCGAATCTGTTAGCAGCATCGACGGTCTAGAGTTTTCTCTGGGTCAAGATGAATCGTTTACGTTTGGCCTTGATGACAACTACAAGTCTCAACTCATGGATAAGAATGCTCGTCTTGATGAGTACTTCGATCCATACATTCGGGATGATGGTAGCTGGGACGTTGACACCCTTTCATCTCACCGAGCGCTTATCGACAACATCGACACTATAGCCCAATCTATCTATAGAAAGGGGCTGAGCGATGGTCAGAGAAGCTTGGTGGATAAGGCTGCGAATGTTCAGGCTAACACCCCACAACAACAAAATACGAACAATGGTGGAGATCCAGTTATCGAGCAAATCAAACAATACTTCGATAACGGAACCACTACTTTTAAACTCTAAGCTATTATGGCTACATCTGCACAAGCAACTGGGTTGGCGGAAAAGCTGCCCAGTAATCTAACAAGCCCAGACAAGTATGTATCTCTGGGGACCTTGGTTGATGACTACGCAAAACCAGATGCGCGGGATCTTTTGATCAAGCGTTTTGGCGACCAAGGTATCACAGGCTTTTTGAAGCTCACTGGAGCTGTCAATAACGTTGGCACTTCTGATGAGGTGTACTACTTTGAAGAAGGCCGCCGCCACAAGCTCATTAAGGGGAGTGATATTGCATCTGTTACAAACGGAGGCACAAAGTCCATCACTGTTGATATGGGCGATGCTGGCACCGATCTGGTTGTTGCTCCTAACGACCTCGTTATGGATGTGATTTCTGGCGACGTCTTTATTGTAACTGACACCAAGTCTCTTGGCAAAATTGGCGGTGGGGCTACTGCCCTGTCTAATGCTGGTGAGTTCTTGATGGAAACTTTGGATGACGCAGCCCCAGCTCGCACGTTTACCGCTTCTGATAGCCTCGCTATCGTGGGTAACATGCACGCTCAAGGAAGCGCTGAGCCCTCCTCTTTTTACGAGCCCGAAGTAAAGCGTTACACTCAAACCTTTGCTATCGTTAAGAACAAGTACGAAGTCAACGGATCACAGGCTACAAACATTGGCTATGTAAACGTAGGCAACGGTGACTACAGATGGTTTATCAAGGGAGAAATGGAAGCTCGCGCTCGTTTCGAAGACTTGAGAGAAATGACTCTCTTGTTCGGAGAGCAAACTGCATCCGCTTTCCAAAGTTCTAGTAACGAAGGTATCGTAGGTACTGAAGGTTACTTCTCTGCCTTGGCTGACAGAGGTATTGTTGCTTCTGGTGCTACTGCTGATGGCTTGAACACATTGGCTGAGTTTGATTCTATTATCAAGCTCCTCGACAAGCAGGGTGCACCTGCTGAGTACGCCATGTATGTAAACAGACAGCAGTCTTTGGATATTGACGACATGTTGGCTGGTGGTGTAGCTACTCAGGTCACTGCTGGCTTGGCTGGTCAGTTCGGTGCGTTTAACAACGATGCTGACATGGCTGTCCAGTTGGGCTTTAAGAGCTTTACCCGTGGTGGATATACCTTCCACAAGCACGACTGGAAGCTGTTGAATGATTCTAACTTGCTTGGCGCTGGCACTGCGTTCCACGGCGTGATGACTCCTCTCACTCAGGTTGTCGATCCACAAAGCGGAAACAGAGCTCCTGCCTTGGAGTTGAACTACAAGTCAGCAAATGGTTACAGCCGTGAGATGGAGCACTGGGTAACTGGTGGTGGTGTTCTCGGTCACAGAACAGACGGAACAGATAAGGCTACCTTCCACTATCGCTCAGAGTGTGCTCTTATCACAAGAGGTGCTAACCAGCACGTTTTGATTAAGGGATTGTAATAACTTGAAGTAAAGAGTGAGAGCCTTCGGGCTCTCGCTCTGATCTTCATAATCTTTTCAATTATGGCAGAATTTTTATTCCCCCTTTACCCTGATGGTGCCGCTGATGCGATCACCGTCTCTGGTACTAATACTGTTATTTCAGTAACCAACTACCTGACTAAGATTACTGGCGCAAACGCAGACGATAAGGCTTCTTTGCCAGATGGCACTAAGGTTGGTCAAATGAAAAAGGTGCAGTACGTTGCTGAAAGCGCGGGTGGTGATGATGTAGATGTTACTCTTACTAGCGCAGAATCAGCCTCTTTGGACGTTATTAGAATGACGACTGTTGGCGATTATTTTATTTGCCAATGGAATGGTTCTTACTGGATCATTCTTGAGCTTGGTAACGAGACAGGCGTTATGGATACTCCTACTGTATCGTAATCTGAATCGGTAACTGAGGGGGAGGAAACACCCTCCCTCTCTTTTATCACTATCTTATGGATAAGTTCATCATATTTAAATTGAAAGACGTTACCCCAGCTGGGGCTAGCCTCTCTGATGACGGGACTGGCATTGAGATCATTTCTCTGCCAATAAAGTCTATTTCTTATATGACTGCTTCCACGGGCAAGGTCAACATTTTTTTTAATGATGTTTCTGCCTACGACGAAAGCAATCTTAGCACGGGAGAGTCAACTCAAAAATCATTCGTCACAATAAGCTGTGAGGTGGGGGGAGAGTTTACAACCATTGAAACCATATCAAACTTTGCTGGTTTAACAGAAGCTAGTAAGGCTTTAGTTTTTGATGCAGAAGAAAGAGGGGTTATCAATGCCGTCGTGCATGCACACCCCGTCAATAGAGTTACTGGCAAGACCAGTGTCGTTACAGACAATGCTTTTACCGCAGTCTCCTCCAACACAATCAATGACATTGACTTTGGGTCAGCTGATAACAAACCAATCTTAGATCTAGATTCTAGGATAGCTGTTTTTAGCGGGGGTGGCGGAAACATATCTGCTTGGAATAACTCTGGTACAGGGGGGTCTACTTACAACTTTGGAAGCGTTACTGGTACTGTAACTCAGCTAGCAGGAAGTATAGACTCAGGCATCTCTAGTTCAATCAATACTGCTCTCTTTCTTGTGGATTCGTATATTAGCTTAGCTAATGATCTAATCATTCATGGCGACTACACGATGTATATGGTGTACTCAAACGGCACTGGAGCTACCACTAAGCAGGCACCAATTATTTATGGTGTTGATGCTGGCGACACCAGCGGAGGCATTGGCGTCTTCCCTAGCGTCGATGAAATAAAAAGAAATATCCAAAACAGAATTGGTATTCAGTATCAAGAAAGATTTGGTGACGGCCTATCTCAAGACACCTTTGTGAGCTTAGATGAGGTTACCCCATGCGTTGTTGTTATCAGAAGAGATAATGATTTCAACGTCTCTGGATACAATGCAAACGGCGACTTGTTGTTCTCTGTCCCTGCAGTTATAGATAAACCTTTGCTTGGGTCTCAGAGCGTTCAGAAGGGCGCAACTGACGGGACACTAAACATTACTCACATTGGGTCGGCGAATGAAAACACTACGCTTTCATTTAGTGGGCGCCTCGCTCGCTTCGGAGTTATAGAAAGAGACATAGGTCCATTCGAGTCTCAGCGACTTGCAAAAGAACTTTTTGAACTTTATTCAATCTAATTAAATACATTTATTATGTCTGAACAGACTACAAAGCGTCGTGCTGGACGACCCAAAAAACCAGCACCAGTAGAACCGACTTCATCTAATGCGTCGCTTCAGTTTAGAGTCCCTGAAAAAAAAGAAACTGGTGACTCTTTATATCGGGTTACAAAGGGTGGAGGTGTTGCTTTTATGCTCCCGCAAAAAGCCGTGACTGTTTTTGACGAGGCAACAAAAAACGTTCGATCAATTCGTTATTGTCCTGCAGAGCCTTCAATCTATGTTGATGAACAGTCAGATAGCCCCAAAAGGGAGGCTATTATTTTCTATGACAAAATGCTTGCCGTTCCAAAAACTAAGCCCAACCTTCAACAGTTTTTAGATGCTCACCCTATGAACAAGGCAAATGGTGGGTCAGCTTTTTACAAGGTTGATGCACTTAAATCATCTAAACAAAACGTTGAAAAAGAGTTTCAAGTTGCAGATGCGGTGACAGCGGTGAGAGACAAATCAATCAATGAGCTTTTGCCTGTTGCCATTTATCACAACTTGAAAATTGATCGAGACTTTACCGAGGTGAGATACGATTTGCTTCAAATTGCAAAGAAAAATCCATCCTCTTTTATGGAGTCATTTGATAAACCTTCTGTTAGAGCTAGAGCTATTGCGGTTCAAGCCAACGACTATCAGATAATTAGAGTCAATAATGATGGCTCATATTGGTTTGACACAAACACGTTAATTGTGTCCAATCCAGTTGGCATGGACAGCTATGAAACTTTGGTTAGATTTATGCTCACCGAAAAAGGATCTTCGGTTCTAAGTAGATTAGAGGAAGAGCTGTCTAAGCTGTAATAAGAGGCCCTTCGGGGCCTCTTTTGTTTTTGTATATTTGTTTTATGATTAGTGTCATTGAAGTATACAATGCTGTACGTGATTTAGCCAATAAAGATCAAAAGGGTTTTGTAAGTCCAGAGATGTTCAACTCTCTGCTTCCCTCGGCTCAGTCTGCCATCTTTGGAAATATTTACGATTCAGCAATTAAAGGCAAGGCTCTAAGAAGATCTGCCGCCGACTTAGGGGGCGAAGACTCTCTGTATGTAAAAGCAAAAAACTTTTTATCAGAGTATGTTGAAACTGAAAAATTGATCCCTCGTTCTTCTAATAGCGCGTATGATGACTCAACTACATTTAGAAAGCCAAGTAACATCAATAGGATTATCTCTGTTTTTACAGAGACGGCTGACTTTGGAATTACAAATGTAGATCTCATATACAATGCAGAAAAGATTAGCCGCATCTTAAACAGCAATCTATCTGCTCCCACTGAATCTTTTCCAGTAGCTCTTATCTCTAATGAAATTGAGATGTTTCCGTCTTCTATCGGCGAGGTAAACATCAACTTCTACAGAAACCCTACGTCTAGATATGAGACCACTTCAAGGGCAAACAGAGCTGGAGACATCGACTCTAAGAGACAGCCATCATATTCTGCCGAAACAACGGCGGGTATGGTAATACCTAACCCCCCTAACTGCAGAGCTTTTGATTTGCCAGCAGATTTTAAAGACGAGCTTGTCAAGGAGATTTGCAAGATGATTGGCGTCTCTCTAAGGGATGCAGTTCTTATTTCATATGGTACTGGAGTAGGTAATGCACCTGTAGCTAGAAGGTCTAAATAATTAAACCATGGCGTACACGGATATCTCTATAGAAGGAATGAACTACGTCACCTTAAGGCAGGTGATGGATGACTTTATGCTTGGCGTTGACGTAGACGACTACATCTCCAGTGTCAATGATGCCCAGCTTCGCAACATTGCACTCAGAGGCATTCGTGAGTTTGGGTTTGACATCAGCAAGCGCATCAAGTCTCTGAAGAGTAATATCGAAAGCAACAACACAGTTAAGTTGCCAAGTGATTACGTAGATCTTTTGAAGATTGGAATTGTTGGTGGCGATGGAGTTGTGTATGTATTGAATCAAAACAAGAACATCAACTATTCGCGAAAGGTTGACGGCACAGCCACGCCCGTACAAGACAAAGACGGGCCAATGTATTTATCTCAAAATGAGGTAGAGAATAGATTAGATGACAAAACATCTACCTCTGGATCTGACACTATTTCTAATGGAGATCCATTTGAGTCTTATGTCTTTAGAAACTACATTTATGAGAACACCGTGGGAGGTCTCTATGGTGTAGGCGGTGGTCACGCTTCTGGTGAATATAGAATTAATCTTGATCAAAACAGACTTGAGATTGATACTTCAAGTGAGTTCTCTGAAGTTGTAATAGAGTACATTGCTGACGAGGCTCGCAGCTCAAACCCTTTGGTTCACGTCTATCTTGAGGAAGCGCTGAGGTCATACATCTATTACAAGCTTTGCGAAAGAAAGTCTACGGTACCTGCTAATGAAAAGGCTAGGGCTCGACAGGAGTATTACAACGAGCGTCGCAAAGCGAACGCACGCATGGGCAACTTCAACAGAGACGAAGCTCTGAGGACGATTAGAAAGAACTTTAAGCAGGCACCCAAGTACTAATGATTAATAAGGTATTTCCAAGAAAGCTTAATTCCAGCAAAGACACTAGGCTACACGCCCAAGACGAGATGTTGGATGCTGTCAACATCACCATCAACGAAAACAGTGGAGAGTTTGCAACCGAAGAGGAGACGGCTAGCGGGAACTTTGGCGTCGTAAAGCCTGTTATAGGAAACAAGGCTGTAGGCAAGGGGGGTAGCTACACCTTAGAGGCTGGGTCAAAAGTAATAGGTAGCTGTAATGATGAGCGTGCAGGGCGCATATATTACTTTGTATACAGCCCAACGGCTACGCAAAGCGGAGTTTATTATTACGAAACATCAAGCAACACTGTCAAAAAACTTCTTACTTCAAATCTTTTTAACTTTAGAGGTAACTCTTTCGTTGACGGCAATATTGTGTATGTAGCCAACGCAGACACCTCAGTCGGAGCTACTGACCTGAAGCCAATATTGTTTTTTACAGATAACGAAACAGAACCAAAAAAGATTGATATTCAAAGAGTTGGTGAGGCTGGGACTGATGTAGCGTTCTTGGACTTTGTTTCTGTGTGTCCTCGCACCCCCATTGACCCACCTGTATGGACGTTTCAAAGTGATCCATCGAGAAAGGTAAGTAACTTTAGAGGAGAGAGGGGTTTTCAATTTGCTTATCAAAACATCTACAAGTCAGGGGATGTAAGTGCATTAAGCACATACTCTACTCTTGCCGTGCCGTCAGCGTATTTAAATCAAGGCACCACAACCAACCCTAACTTTTTTGCAGAGAACTTAATTTCTATTCAGATTACCTCCGACGCTTTTACTAGCGAGGTAGCTCGTGTAAGGGTGTTGGCCAGAGGTGGAAACGAGGGCAGCTGGTTTGTAATTGATGAGGCAGACATAACCGATCCGACCTCAACCTTTCAATCTGATTTCTACAACGATCAAATTTATACTGTTCTACCTGAAGCTGAGTCTCAAAAACAATTTGACTCAGTACCTACAAAGGCTAGGACGCAGGATGTAACTAACAACAGGCTGTTCTATGCCAACTACGCCGAAGGCTTTGATGTTCCTGATGTTAATGCAAGTATCACTCATGCTTTTCAGACAAGGCCCGAAGATTTTATTTCAGTAAATATAGACCTCAAGCCAGAGCTTAGACAGGTCAACTTCCCTGAAGAGTATGAACTGACAGGAGACGACGCATTTATTGATGGTACTCATGTATCATCTATTAACGCATCACCCAACAATAGAGTTTGTGTTTACAAGCTGGTAAGTGATAATCTGCCAACAACCATAGCGGCTAATACACAGATAATTTTTAATATTTCTCTCGCCCCAGATAAGAACTTTCACTTCTATGAGTCTAGGGACAGCTTCCACGCAAGCGCAGAGTTAAAACAAATGCTCGACCCCGCAGATGGAAATCAAACTCACGTAGTCACTCAACGTGCTCACCAAGGCAAGTTTGCCGATATGAGCAACGGAGAGACAGTGGGCATAGCGCCTTCTGGGGCTGGATTTTTTAATGGTCAAACTCCTGACGGGTTTAAAGTTATTGAAGCTGGTGCTCAGAACGATTTTAAAAGAGAGGGTATTACCACCAGTCCCTTTGGTCTTTTTAATGGTGATAACAATGCTTTTCCTCGTTGGCAAAGCATGCAGGGAGGTGAGCCTATTAGAGTAGTTTATGGGACGTCACCTCAAAATCCATTTATCTTATATAGCAATCCTTGCGCGTTCTCAGGATCTTTAGTAACGCTGTTCGATCTGAATAAGCCTACTTTGATAGCTATCATCAGAGATATGCTATCAAATAAAACGTCTGAGGACTCTGCTTTATTTGAAGATCAAGACGTTAACGGAAACACTGTTGCCGTTCAATTAGTGGATATTGTGTCTCTTGAAAATAGGTTTACGTACAATATAGATTTAAACATTCAAAATAAAGAAAAGCTAAAGGTTTATGGAAATAAGGACTACAGGGCTGACCTTGTTGTTGCTGTAGGAGATCACAGCTCTCTCATTGGTTCAGATACTAGACAAGTGCCTCCTTGTGGATACTTTATTGTAAACAAGGCCACACCAACCGTTGGTCTTCGTGATGTGTCTCCATTTTTTGCTTTGTCAGATTATGGTGAAGAAAACAATGCTTTCTTAGCCCTTGACTTAATTGACATCATCAATTTTGATGTTGTGACCTGTGTACCTGATGTTGATATGGGAACCCGTATCACCGACTCACCGTCAGCATATTTCGGAAACAAAATCTTTGGGAACGGAAATTACTTTGAGGGGTGGGTTTGTTTTACAACAAGCTTCATTAATTCTGCTATTGGTATTCAAACTTTGAGCCCAACTGAGCTTGGCGCAACAAATGGTGTCGCAGGACTATTTAAACACAATGGGCAAGAAATTAAAAGCATCATAGATGAAGGCACTTTTACATTTCGGGAAGGCGCTAACGGCCCTGAAATTTTGTATCCTACCTTTAATCCTGATCCAAGTCTTGGACTCTTCTCGTACAATTTTTACGGTGCTATATCTCAGCAGATTACTGGTAGCCCCAATGGCGATTTAGCTTCAAGGAATGTACCTCAGATTTCAAGATGGATTGGGTATCTAATACCTACAGGAGCTTTTGTTCAGACTGTAGGTTTTGGAGCAGTTACCACAATAACCGTAAATGGGGGTAAATTAATTTACACTTTTGAAAACTTTGCAGACGAGTATCTAAGTGATGTAGACGCCACGGGTATCGTGAACATAAAAAACATCGCTGCTAATTACTATAAATATGCTTTCACTATGGTTGATGGTGAAGGGGGAGCAACGGGCTCTACTTATGGCGCATCTGGTGGTATAAATAAAACAGTCTTAACTCACTCTAATATAACTATGGGTTTCGGCTCTTGGCTTAAAGGTGATGTAGAGTCAAATTTTACCTATGGTAATATTGACTTCTCAGATGACAACAACAACCTGCATCTTATCGAGAGCGGGTTCATAGCTGATTTAAATTCTTGGAGAGATTCAATTGATGACCCAACAAACCCGATTTTTGCTAAACAGAAATCACTGGTTGAAATTTCAAACTTCGATGCCTCTGTTATAGAGGCGTACGGTTCTGGCGGTTCAAACAAATCTTTTAAAACAAAAGCTACTCACGATTTTGGAATCGTATTCTACGATCAGCGGGGTAGATCTAGCGACGTTGTGCCTATAGGTTCACACTATGTAACGGGATATGATGAATCCAGTAATCAAGGTCCTGTGCAAATTCAAATTGCCCTTGCTGGGAGTCCACCCTCTTGGGCTTGGCATTATCAAATAGTATATGGCGGTAATAACACATACGAAGATTTTGTGCAGTACACTTCGGGTGGTGCCTTTGTAGAGCAAGACGCAGAATCAGAAAGCGGAAACATATATGTTTCTTTAAATTATTTGCAAAACAGCATTATATCTTACGCAGAATCTTTTGGTGCAGTCAACGAAGACGGATCAAAAGATTTATACACATTTAAAGAGGGTGATAAGCTTAGGATTCTCTCTTACTATGAAAACGATGAGTCTAGGGTGTACCCTTCGTCTTATGAATTTGATATTGTAGGTGTAAAAAACTTTGCTGACGATGAAGACAACGTGCTCATCGATCAGGAAAACCCTCCAGCTATACCTTCAAAAGTGGGTGAGTTTTTAATTATTAGAGATAACCCACTTGCTACTGGATTTTCTTACTCTTTCGTAAAAGCGGCTCAGACTGGGGGCACCTCTCCATCTTCTACTGCAGTGCACTTATGGAACAACAGGTGTGTTGTTGAAATATACAGGCCCTTAGATAGTAAAGACAACGAGAATAGGGTGTACTATGAGATTTCTAAAAAGTATAACGTAATTAGAAATACTGTTGATCAGTCAATTTCTTACGAAAATGACAATATAGTATTGTCCAACGGCGACGTGTACTTTAGAAGAACTGCTGTTAATATGCCGCTCTATGATGAGTCTTCATCTAGATTTTTAAACATCCTAAAAGACTCAGGCGCAAGCCAGTCTAGATTTAGAGATTACTACTTAGAGTCCTCAACTTTTACAGATACTTTTTCAGGAGCCAATCAATATGATTTTGGTAAAATAAAAATTGCTAATCGTTTTCAAAAGGAGATTAGACGAGACTCGTCTATTACTTTCTCTGATGTCCAGCGCTTAGCTGACCCCATCCTTAGATATACTTCTTTTGACGCAACACAAAGGAACTTCAAAGACTTGCCTAACAAGCACGGGCAAATCTCTAAAATTGTAGACTATGGCGATGCGCTGTTTGTTTTAAACGAAGACAAGATTAGCGCTATACCTATCGCTAGAAGCGTTATCTCTGATCTTGCTGGTCAAGATTTTGTGATAGCGTCAGAAAAAGTTATGGGTACTCAGAAATTCTACGCTGGTGACAACGGGTGTAGCACCAATCCAGAGTCTGTCGTTAAGGTGGGGGAAAATTTGTATTTCGCAAACAAGGAAAGGCAAGAGGTGTACAGGTTTAATCCATCAAGCGGTGTAGCGATTATATCAGAGCTAGGTATGAAATCCTACTTTAGGCAGCTCTTTAAGTCTGCTATTGACTCTGCTTTAACATCAGGGCAGGTGCGTGTAGTGGGTGGCTATGACCCTATTCTTGATGAGTATATTCTTACTGTATACAACGCTACCACTTTAACTTTTACTGGCGACACCGTTGTCGATCAAGATGAAGGAGTTGTAGTTTCAGACCCGCCTATCGCCCCTGACGATACAGGCACGGGTGATGAAGAAGGGGGTGGCGTGGAACCAACGGATGATACACAAATTACTGATCTCCAAGATGAGATTAATGTTCTTGAAGGTATCGTTGACACCCTCACAGAGGGCATAGGGGATGTCATTGGTGATATTGGCACTACAGATCCATCAGCACTTACTGAGCAACTAGATACTTTCATTAATGACTTAGATACCAACATTGAAGAAAACGAAGAATTAATTATATCACAACTCGTTAATGCTAGTGTATCTCATACGCAGTTAAGAGATAGCTTATTGAACGCGATTAACGAGATGACTAGCTTTCAGCTGGTGCTTACCGAAAGCTTTGATGATGGTGGAGAAGCAGAATTAGGATCACAAGAAACGTTGCCAGTACCTCAAACTGCTAACGCATTTTCTGATCAATACCCTACTGGAACTCAATTAACTCCACAAGAGTATTCTGATTTTTTACAGCTGTATATAGATCAGGCCAATAATCTAGTAAATCTTTATATAGACTTGAATGGCTCATACGTAAGAAGGGGAGGCGAAGTGTTTACAGATTATGTTATTGCTTACGGTGTGCCCACTAGCGACGGCATACCCCCTGAATCTGCTATTGGTCAAAACCCTAACTTCATTATTGATACCACATCCTTTAGGGCAGAGATGAATGGTGTGTTAGCTACCTCTGGAAGTGCTTCTATTGAAGAGTTTGTTGAGCAGCTTGGTTTTGCTGAAGAAGCTCTTGGTGTGTCTGGCCAAGAAACAGCTGAGCTCTTAGCGGACAAGCAGCTGTTGTTAGATCAGATATCTCAAGTTATCACAGCTATACACGAAACCAGAGGGCCAGCGCAAGGAGGTAGTACACCTATGACTACAGCTAGGCTGTTTGGCGCAAACTACGGAGGTGTATCTGCTTCTATTCTTGATGATCTTTACGACGCAGTGCAGAGTGGCGATCAAGCGCTTTTAGATAAGCTTGAAGAGTATTCAAGTAATCTTGAATCATTAGTACAACAAAACCTTGAAGATGGCATTCAGTTCTACAAGGATGAGGAGTTTGAGCCTGTTATTCTTTCTCTCACCGCAACACGCGATGCGTTAGCTACTTTTGTTTTCCAAAGTCTTAATGCTATCTACAATCTTTCTGGTGAGCCAGACAGTTTTAGTTCATTACCTACTGATTTTACAAATCTGTTTACTGACAACCTTGCAGCACAAGGTGTTTCTTCACAAGCTATCATAGATGCTCTCGACACCAACGGTGATGGAAACATATCTATGAATGAAATTGTGTATGCTGCCGAAATAACCACAGAGTTTCAAGACGACCTTGACGCTTTATACGGAGCGGAAGTTGCCCTTAATGAGCTTAGGGGTCCAGTAACTGATTTCCTTGAGGATGTCAATGAGGTTCTTGACGAGTTTAACTTGCCAATAGATTTAACTGGTGTAGAAAATTTAAATGAAGGACAATTCATTAATCTAATAAACAGCTTTTCAGAAAGTGTAGGTAGAAATTCGTCTTTCATATCCATCGCAGGTGCAGGCGCAGTTGGCGGAGCTAACCTCCTTGACAGATTAAAAACCCTAAAGGGTTTTTTAGAAGAGATTGCTTTTCAATGGTATAGTAGAAATGGACTTCAGGGTCTTGCAGGTGATACAGTGGTAACTGCTGGGCAGCTTGAAGGCTCCAGCAATTCAGAGTATGCGGCAACTTTCCAGAGCGCTATAGAAGACCCTAGTACTGAAGCTCAACTTGATGTGTTGCGGCTCCTATATGAAAGTGTTGAAGCAGCGGATAACTCTATAAGGCAATGGCAAAGGTGGCTAGGACAATTCTATGAAAACCTAGATGTAGATCTATCTGGAAAATTTATAAACGGATTTACATCTGATGCTCAGGAGGGGGCTGAAGGATTTACAGGGGTATCGCCATCAGATTATCTTGATGCATCTGGTCTTGGTGTCTCTCTAAATACTGAGATTAGTACGACAGCTTTGGGTCGCGGGGGATCTCACCTGAAGGGCGTTGTTAGAGCAATGCAAATATTAAACGAAAGAGCGTTTGAAAATAGTCTTTTTACAACTTTTTCAGAAGTTCCTGCGTTTTTAACATTCAACAACTTCACTACTACCAACACGCTAGCAGATTTTGTTGGTGACCCATTGTATCAAGAGGCTGTTGGGGAGATAGAAGCTGCTTATCAGGCGGCCTTAGATGAACAGGGGGCTGAAGAAGACTTGGGTAACTGATCTGATTACTATGAAAAAGACAATTGGTTTTAGCAACAAAAACAACATGTGGACTTCGAAGTATGATTATGCCGCTTCGAACTACAGCACTATTGATAAGAAGTTTTTTTCTTCCAATCTATTAATAGGTGCTGACAACACTATCGCTTGGAGGCATAATGCAGGGTCTGTAAATACATTTTATGGGGCGTCATATGTTTCTACTATTGCTGTAGCTTTTGGAAACAAAGCATCTGAGAACAAAATTTACAAGTCCATGTCTTTGGAGGGTGATGGCAACTTTAAAAATGTAGTCAATGCCTTTACAACTAGTGAGTTTATCTCCCCTTCAGGTGAAAGGGAGTATATCAATGCAGGCTTAGTAAAGAACTATGGTGGTATTCATTATGCTCACCTAGGTCGAGACCCAAGAATAAGGCCAACAGCAGACCTAAAGTACATGGGGTTTTTCCAAACTCCAAGATTCGGCGTTGGGTTTTTGTTAGATATGTTAGTAGAAGGATCAGATAACTTGTACATGCTTCCAGTGGATGGGCCCGTCGTTGGTGTTGGTCAAGGTCAATCTAACAGCACCAAAATATTGTTTAAAAAAACTGAGTCGCCAAACATTTCTTACATTAGGGGGGCAGGCGTTCAGTCGGTTACGAGCAGCGATAAGTATTCTGACATCTCAACAGACATTACAATTGCTACCCAACAGGATTTACAGGGAGCAGGTTTAGAAACAGCTTACCAACCTAATGGCTTGGTTGTTAAGATTGCGTCTCAAGAATCACTGTCAACTCTTGGAACCTTTATTCAATCGCAACAGGCTAACATTATCAGTGTTTTTTCTTTGTCTGACCCCAAGCACGCTGGCGACAGTATGCGTGGTCAGTATGCAGAGGCTCACTTCAGTTTCCCTGCACAACCGTTTGAATTGTATTCCTTGAACCTTAATTACGAACCTACTAGCTTAGACCACTCTAAGTGAGAATAACTATATTTGCAATATGATCGAGGCTATCTACGATTTTTTACACTACTTTGTTTTTGGGCCCGACCTCCCTTATTTGCAAAAGGCTATTGACCCACTCACTTTAGCTGCTATTTTAGGCGGGACAAAGCTGTTGACCGATGTGGGGATGGGCATTGCGTCAAACAAAAGAGCCAAAGAGCAAAGGGAGCAGGGGGAGAAGATTGCTAAAAAAGCAGAGAAGAGGATTAGAGAGGCTAATTTTACCGTGGGCCAAGAGCAACGTGACCTTGCGGACTTGCAAAAGCAACAGTTTGAGGAACTTCAGGATCTTATCAGTAGAAATCAACAGGTTCAAACTCAGCAAGCTATAGCGTCATCATTAGGCGACCCTACAAGAGCATCTTCTAATGTAACACCGCTTCTCAATCAGTTAAACCAAAGTAATTTACAGACACAGCTTCAATTAGGTCAACAAAAAACTGATGTAGATAAACAGCTTGCAGACCTTACGACTCAGATGGATATGGCTAACCTTCGAAAAAATTTAAATTTAGATTCTCAAATTAGAGCAGAGGGTGTAGAGGCAGCTGGTTTGGGCTTTGCTTCACAAGGCGACGCTCAAAACATGATTATCGGGGCTCCAGCAGGAGCTATTGACACGGGTCTGGCCGCGTTCAACTTGGCTAGTGGCTTTAATGCTGACGGATCTCCAAGGGTGGTCGAACAAGGCGGCACTTTGAGCAATCAGATTTACAGAACAGGGGGTGAGTTTGACCACGATACCAACAAAAAAGCTTTGGTAGACGAAGAGACAGGAGAGAAAGAAGCTGAGCTTACAGGCGAGGAAGTAGTGCTCAATCCTGAGCAAACAGAAAACACAATGAAGGCAGCTGATATGCTGTTTGCTTTCTTAAAACAAAATCCTGACGCCCCAAAAGAAGTAAAAGAAGCTGTAGAGCTTCTCGCGTTCTTTAACGAACCTCAGTTCCAAGGCCCCGATGAAGTCGATATGCCAAAAGACGCTGTTGAGGAGGGTGAAATTGTACTGTAATGGCTGTAGCTTATACAAAAGGACTATCCAAGCCAACGCCAGCTAGTTTTGACAGAACTCTTAATGCTCTGCAGTTTCGAACACAAGCAGCACAAGCAGAAAAGAGAGCGGCTCTAGCTCAAAAAAAGGCACTCAACAAAGAGGCGTCAGATGCTGTATCTAGGGCTGCTGGGTATGACATAACAAGTGTTCCAATAGGTATCCAGCCTGTAATTACAGGGATGTGGTCAGACCTTTTAGAAAATAAGGAGGCTCTTTTAGAGTCCGATGACCCAACTGCTTTAGATGAGAGGATTCAGTCATTTACAAATTCATATAACCAAGCTTCAGCCCAATTAAAAAATGAAAACCTTCAAAAGGGTATGTCTTTGTTTGAAGAAATAGTAACAGATAATAATGCTCTCAATGATTACAACTCGGGGCTTTCTGCTTTTGAATCAGTAGCTTCAGATGCTGCTGATATATATGACCAAAGGCAAAACGATTATCAAGGAGTAGGGCTAGATTGGGATTATCAAATAGTAGATAACCAATATCAAATAGTTTTAAATAAGGAGCTAGAAAACGGGGGGTCTGAAATAGTCCCTCTACAAGATTGGGATAATTATCTTAACTCATCTCTGACTCAAATACCTACACAAATTGGCTATAGGCAAGATCCAAGCTCTGTAGGGGTCAACAACGTACGAAAAGCTATGGAAGGGTCTGGGCTTCCGTACTCAGAAGAAAAAGCAAGAGAGCTATCTACAATGGTTGTCCTAGGTAATAGCCCCGACGGTAAGGATATGCGTGCATATACGGCTTTTAAATTTTTTCCTGACGACATGACTCAAAATCCTGACGTCATGGGGCCATTTGCTAGCGGAGACCTAAGAGATCCCATCTTTTTTAATTCTAGCACTGGCGAAAAAACAACCATGGGCGAACAGGTTGATGCGTTTTTAAATAAAACCATCGACATGATCGTTGCCGTTACCCCGTATGGCGGTGATGAAGAAGAAGAAGAAACACAAACAGCAAGTGAACAGGCTCAAGACCTGTACGTAAACTCCATGCGAAGGGAAGAGATTCCTCTTGGCGGCTTGGTTGTAGCTGTTGACGATCCTGCTGCTGGACAGGATGTAGCTGTAAATAGATTTGCTGGCAGGGTTGGAGAACTTAAAGGAAATGGTCAGGCTTACACGCTTACCAAGCCTATGACTATCACTAATTTCCTCAATCCAATCTTTGGAATGACAGATCCCGAATACGGTGGCGCTATCGAGGGCTCTGAAGATCAGGTGATCAGTCTAGAAAACGTCAGAAAAGTAGTGGCCTTTGGGCCTCAGGAGGGCTACCCTCAAGGGGGTATTGTTTTGAGAGACTTCTCATATAAGAACAAGGTGTATCCATTCACAGTTCTCGACAACAACATTGAATCTCAAAAAACAGCGATAGACCAAATCCTTCAGGAGCTTAGAACTAAAACTGGCCTTACAGGTGTAGAGGTTTCTAATCTTGTTCAGGGCTGGGACGCTGTAAAAGTTAGAGAAAGAACTGAGTCACCAACAGGAGGAACACCTAGATAATTATGGAAGATCAGGATCAACTCTTAAAAGACTTTGTAGCTAGCGCACAAAAGTATGGGTATGACTACGATGTCATCATGCCTAAGTTCCCTGAGTTTGAGGGATATGATGTAGAAATGCTCAAGGGATATGTCTCTAAAGTAGAGGAGATAAACCAAGGCTCTGATGTATACGATTACACAGAGGCAAACAGTGCTTTTCCAGACCTTTTCCCTCAAAAAAAAAAAGATCAAACCGAAGGTGCTGCGCCGTTGGCGCCAGTTTCGGAGGTCGCTTCTTCGGAATCTACTGCAGTTTCGGGGATGCCGAGTGGAGGTTCGGATTCTCCCGCCACCAGAACAAGAGTAACTCCTGAGGGATACTCGTTTGAAGAGCTCTCATCTGAAAAGCCGTTTATCGAGGGCAGTATTGGAGACTTTGTAAGGTCCATCCCTTGGATTGGAAATGACATTGACGACTGGGCACGCGCTTGGTCTACAGGGGCTCAGGCTCGTGGCCAAGCCGCTCCCGCTATGGACATGCTCATCCCTACTTACGGGGAGATGACGGGCGAGGACTTCAACAAAGAAGATTACAGAGAGGCCGCCGAGGCTTTAGCTGCTGAGGTCAGAAGGTATGAGAACTTTCGCGAAGAAAATGGAATCTCCGATGAGCTCATGGCTTGGAACAAGTCCATTCAAGAGAACGGTCACGGCATGTACGGGCTATTTAAAACGATCTGGGAGCACAAAGGAGACCTGAGGAATATAGCAGGTCAGTGGGCTCTTGAAAGTCTTTCTACTCAGCTTAATGAAGAGGGTATTGAAAAGGCTGCTGCAGTACAGGCTGGTGGTATGCTTGCTGGTGCTCCATTGGGAGCGGCAGGTGTAGGTGCGGCTGGCGTAGCCACCCTTCCTGTTTCTATGGCTACACTTTCTGGAGTTACTGCTGCCACTCAGTTCCTTGTTGACGAGCTCAAACAGCGTGTTGGGGAAGATTTCAATGCAGAAGCCATTCTCGATGCTCTTGACGATGACACCTTCAGAAACACACTGAGAAAGGATGCTGGCAAATATGGGTTGGTCATAGGCTTTGTAGATGGAGTTACATTCAAGGCTGGGGCTGGGGTATCGAGAGAAATGGGGAAGGCTCTTCAGGGTGGATGGATGCCAAAAACAAGAGAGTTTCTTGCTGTTGGTTTTACCGAGGCTGAGGGCAGCATGCTCGGTGAGGCTGCTGCTAGCGAGGCTGTCGGTGAGCCAGCTACGGCAGAGGCGTTGTTCCAAGAGGGTGTAGGGGGTGCATTTGCCACCCCTATAACTATGACATACAGGGGTATACAAGACCTTCACAATCGCGGGATTGACAATCAGAACGCAAGTGTCATTAACCAGCTCAACTCAAGGGCTGTGTACACTGCAAATGGTCAAAGGGTGCAGAAGCAAGACCTCCTTGATATCGTCAGCGTGATGACGGCAGAGGAGTTTGAGAACGCAAACATTGAAGTAAAGGACGATCAGGCTACTGCAGATCTTATCCAGAAGCGCTATGAGCAGATAAAGAAAGGTGAAAAGGTAGTGCCTTTACCATCTAAGAAACCAAACAAAATACAGCAAGCAAAAGACTTTTTTAGAAGAAAGGTTATCGACACCCTTGACCCCTTGGTTGCGCTTCAAAGGTCTGCTCAAGAAGCACGCGGAGAGAGAGTTTCTAGAGAGACAGATATGGATGCGGCATTTAGCATGTTTTCTTCTCGCACAGCGAACAGAATGAAGAACGTCATCAACGTAGCCCAGTCTATGGGGAAAGCGTTGAAGGACGCAGGTCTTGACCCAGCCACAGCGAGAAAAGGGTTGGACAGGTTCTTGTATGCACGTCACGCACCCGAAAGAAACAGGGTGATGACTCAGCGCTACAAAGACAGAATCAAGCAGATCCAAGATGAAGCCAAGGACGAGAAAAGAAATATTACCCCAGCAGAAGAGAAAGAAATCAAAACTCTTGAAGGCTACATCGAAGAAAACAGAGGTAGCGGTATGTCAGATGCTGACGCTCAGGCATATATGGATGGTCTTACCCCAGAGGAGCGTGCTGGATATGAGGCTGCAGCCAAGTTTCATGACGAGGTTGTGGCAGATACCAGAAAAACCTTAAGAGAAGCTGGCCTTGAGTCCGAGGAGACTGTTGATTTGTTTGAAAGTCAGTATGAGTTCTACACTCCTCTTCGTGGGTTTGCTGAGCTAGACCCAGAAAAAGCTCTTAAGCAGGCAGACTTGTCTGCACCCAACGCTTTTGACGTAAGGGGCAGTGGCATTGTCAGGGCGGAGGGTCGTATCACAGAAGCTTCTGACATGTCAACAGCGGCCCTGAATCAGAACGCAATGACTCATATGCGTGCTGAAAAGAACAAGGTGGGTCGTACCGTTTACGATTTTGCAAACGCCAACCCCAACGAAGAGGTCTACTCTACGATGGATCAGGAGCAGTTTGGTAAACTGAAGCCGAGCCAGAAGAAGCGTGCAGTAGGTGTACGCATTGACGGGGAGACAAAGTATGTTGTCTTTGGAGAAAAGTATGCACAGCATGCAGCCCTTCTTCAAGACTTCAGCCCTCGAAAGATGGGTGCGTTTATGAAGTTTTTTTCTGCAGCGAATAGGGTGAGAAGCAAAACATTTACCTCTTTGAACCCTGAGTTCTTTATGACCAACTTCGTCAGGGATATACAGGCTGGGTTTGCAAACCTTGCTGCTGATGCAGACCTAACAACTAAAGAGGGGCGGGAGCTTGTGGCTAAAACGATGAAGGAAAGCACCAAGAACCTTAGGTATATGCTTGCCTCTATGGTTCCTTCCGTTAGAGAAAGCCTTAAGGCTAAAGACCCAGAGTACTTTAAATTCTTACAAGAGTTTGAAGAAGATGGTGGCGTTACTGGATGGGGCTATGCCCCGAACATTGAAGCGTTGGCAAAGGAGTTGGATCAAGCTGCTGATTCAGAGAAAGGCAAAAGGGGTTTGGCTTGGATGGGGAAGAATGGACTAGAGATGCTGACCACAATGTCTGACGCTTTTGAAAACAGCATTAGACTCTCTACCTATGTGAACGCTAGGAAGATGGGGATCGCTCGTGATAGGGCTGCGTTTATGTCGAAGGAGGTGACCGTAAACTTCAATAGATCAGGTGAGTGGGGGACAGCGCTGAACTCAACATACATGTTCTTCAACGCCTCTATGCAAAGTAGTAAGAGGCTGGTAAAAACCATGAACTCAAAAAGCGGAAGAGCTGTAGGGACAGGGATGGCTTTGACTGGAGCCATGATTACAGAATACAACAGGTCTGTATCTGGTGAGGACGAAGATGGAGTGTTGTTCTACGACAAAATTTCTCCATACGAAAGAGCTCGGAACATCATTATCATGAGGTCAAACGGCAAGGACTACGTCAAGATTCCTCTTGCGTACGGGTATGGGCTGTTTCACAACGTAGGAGAACAAGTCAGCAGTGTGTCTCGCGGTGGCCGCACAGCTGGAGAGGCCACATTTGAGATGGCTGATGCCACCCTTAGTGCGTTCTCCCCTGTAACGTTTGGTAGTTCCGATAACGCCCTTATCAAAGCTGGTAAAACGTTCACCCCATCTCTAGCAATGCCAATCGCGGACCTTATGGTTAATGAAGATTGGCGAGGCAACAGAATATACTTTGACTTTGAGGGAAAGGCTGACTCAGAGCAAGGCTTTGACTCTCCTGAGTTTGCGAAAGACTTTTTCCAAGGGCTGAACAAAATGACTGGGGGAACAGAGATTGCAGGTGGTGATGAGTTTTATTCTATCGACATCAACCCAGACATTCTTACCTACGCGCTGGAGTCTTACGCTGGGGGTATAGGTCAGGCGGCTGTAAAAACAGGTGAAACCGTGGCGTCTGTTATTGAAGGAGAGGTTCCTGATATCGGCAGGTTCCCCGTTCTGTCTAAGTTCTACAGTAAAGAAAATTATGCACAGCTTACGGACTATTTTGACTATGCTGACAACCTAGAGATTGCAGAAAAAAGAGTCAAAGAGTTCAAGAACGATGAGATTAGAGAGCGATTCAAGGGCGAGGGTAGGTTCAGAGGCATCGGAGTCTTGGAGACTACAATGAAGAAATCAAAGAAAGGAATCAAAGACCTAGAGGAGCAGCTCGACAAAGCTTATGCAAGCGAAAACACAAAGGAAATTGAAAGACTTGAGGGGTTGATCAACAGAAACATGAAGATGTTCAACAAAGCATTCAGACAATACGTTGCAAAAACAGAACAGTAATGGAGCAGAAAAAGAAAATCAAAGACACAGGTCTTGGCAAGTGGCTCAAGTCCAAAGCACCTAACGTACTCAGTGTTGTAGGGGACTTGCTTCCTGATCAGGGTGGGCTAGGTATTGTCAAGAACTTGATTGAAAAAGACCCTGACGTAGACACCGCCGAAGGCACAGCTGCGGTAGATGCAGAGATTCAGTTTCAGAACAACGTCACCTCCAGATGGCAAGCAGATATGGGTAGCGATGTGAAGCTTGCTAAGCTGATCAGACCCGTCACTTTGATTGCCTTGATGAGCATGTTTATGGTGACGATGGTGGCCGACAGCATGGACAACTGGGCGTTTAATGTCAAAGACTCTTATGTAGATTTGCTACAAATCCTTATGCTTACTGCATTTGGTGCGTATTTCGCTGGTAGAACTATCGAGAAAGCAAAGAAATGAGAGTAAGGCGCATGCAAAACGGAGGTGATGTAGAGGCATTGCTTAATGCACTCGAAAAACGAAGAGTTCAGAATCAGTTGAACACTTACAAAGCTGAACCCGTGCCCTTGCCTTCATCAGCGCCAGCTGAATCCACAAGGGTCAGCACACCTGCATTCAGAACTCCAGAGCAAGCATTTATGGATGAATCCTTGGCAGGAATGAAGACTTTCTTCGGGGAGGAGAGACAAGAGTTTGATCCTGCTGCTGGTCAAGGCGTCCAGCCGTTCTATCTAGCGGACATCTTTGGACCATCAGGAGATGTTAAAGAGGTAACAAGGGCGGTTCAAGAGGGCGACTACGGCACCGCAGCTACGATGGCTGCGCTTGCTTTTACACCAATTCCTGCGCGGTCGATTCGTTTTCTAAGAGAGAATGTTCCTATGGTTTTTAGAAGCGCCAACTTTGCTGAGATAGCAGATGACGTGTTAATGGATTTGTCTGAGGTGCCTAATGCGCCTGTTGGCAGCGCCTTAAATGATCCCTTTGACATTGAGAATCTTTTCTTTTCTCAGAGTCAAGCTGCTGAGCGTGTAGCCCAACTAGACCCAGTACAAAAGTCTAATTTTTTTGACGACTTTGAAGAGCTGGCTATGGGGCTGGACTTTGATCAACCTAAACTAGCAGATCAAATTAGAAAAGCATCTCAAGCCCTCGAAGAATCTGCAGGTAAAATAGCAGCTGACGCAGAAGGTATAAAGTTTCCAGACAAAGTTTTTAGAACTGGAGGAGACAGACCCATAGAGTTTAATCTTGACGCCGATGTCAACATGGGCAGGATGGAGTATACAGGCTACGACTTAAAAGACAAGAGCAGTGGGATTACTTATGACTCTGTTTCTGAATACAAAAGAGCCGTAGGTAGGCAGCCAGATATTGCAGCATCTGCTGATATCGTGTCAAACAAAAACAGAATGGGACTTGATGGCAAAAAGTCTTATGCGGACTATGCGTTTAACATCAAAGTGCCTTCAGACGCGCCAGCAACAACAGCCTTGAGGTTGATGAGGAAGCTGTTGAACTCAGTACCCAACGGAAAGATTATTGAGGCGGGTGGAAGCTTGAGTGCCGACTCCTATCCGTTTGTGATGTCTGGCCTCAAGAGAGGGAAGGCAAAGCTGGCCAAGAGTGTTAGGGTACCTTCGGGTGTATCGTACAAGCCTCTCAATGCTATGGGTGAGAACTACACATCTCTCCCTAAGATGCTCAATATTCCAAGAAAGGACGCTATGCAGTTGTTTGAAACAACAAAGTTCAATGTTTACGAAGGCGTTTCAGTTCGTCCCGAAGTATTGAAGCAGCAGCTGTGGGAAAAACACAAGGGTGCAATCAATGCTGCTCTCAAGGATTACGGATTGCCTCCAGCAAAGTGGGACAGCGCAGGTAAGGATGTGCTTATGCCTCACCCATATCTCAAAAAGCTTGAGGATTACAGAAGTGGTGGACATATGGCGATCAAAAAGAAAAACAACAAATCATTTGGAGTTGTAAGATGATGTATAGATTTATGTTCTTAATATTTTTACCGCTTTTTACAGCAGCTCAACCAGTTTTAGATACTATACCGCCCGTTGAGTGTGGAGTGCAGGGGCTGCAAGGTCAAATAGATTGCTTTCCATTTGCTCCGAATCAAGGTCAGCTACAAGTTATATGGACTCCAGTATCCCCAGAATGTGAACCAGTTGGTTTTTATAGAGGAGACGATCTAGACAATCTGCAGTTTGTTCCATACGGACAGTGGTTTTCTAATAGTTTTTATGGTGGCGTCGCTTCATCTCCAGTGTCAAATGACCAGTACTACTTTATAGTAGAGTCACCTAACGGAGTCATGGACACTTTAATTGTAGATAACCCTAACTGTGGTGCGGGGTGCTTAGACCCCATGGCAACTAATTACAATCCCTTTGCTGGTATAGAGAGTGAGTTTGGTGATCCATGTCAATACGGTGAGGTGTCAGAATGTGGTGATGCGCTTACCCAGAAAGTATATGTTAGCATCACAGCAGACACATATTCATCGTTTGAAACAAGCTGGGAGATAGTCACAACAGACAGCGTGCCTGTCGTGCTTGCGTCTGAAGACATAGGTTTCTATCAAACGGAGGGTCTAACCGTTACAACAGAATACTGCATACCTCTTGGTGTTGAATTTACATTCAACATATACGACACCTTTGGTGATGGCTTAGCAGGATCTACAACAGGAGGTTTCACTGATGGTGATGTACTCGTATACACAGAATGCGGAAACACTATATACAGCATACTTCCATTCGAAGGACAGAACCCTGATTACGGATACGAGGCTGTCAGTGTTCCCAACCTACTAAACCCATGCCCTCCTGACAACCCTTTGTTTGGATGTCTTGACCCAAACTATTTAGAGTTCAACTCTCTTGCTAGCAACAGTGATCAAGGCTTGTGTGTCACCCCTGCTGTTGCGGGATGTATGAACGAAGAGGCATTCAACTACGATCCAGATGCAAATATCATGGACTACATCCCAGAGTGCGACTATACCCTGATGCTGTTTGATGGGGGTGGTGACGGATGGGATGGTTCCTACCTAGGTGTTGTGCAAGACGGAGAACCTGTTGGTGCTTTCACATGCACAGAAGATCAAGCTTTTTATGATATTACAGTGAGCTCACAGACACACGTAGAACTAAAGTTTTACGAGGTAGAGTTTGGCAGCTTCTTTGGTCAGGGTGGTACAAGCACTGATGTGTCACAGTGTGGCTTCAGGCTCATAAGCCCCAACGGTAATGTGGTTTTTGAGAAAGGCACGAACCCTTGGCTCAACCCAATAGACCCTGATGAAGTTTACACACCGTATCTAAGATGTGGTAACTACTGTGAGCCCTACCTGTATGGGTGTACAGACGAGGAAGCACAGAATTACAATGCGGATGTCAATGCAGAGGACGGTAGCTGCTACTATCAAGCTGGATGTGCTCAAGCGGGATACCTAGAGTATTACACTCAGGGTTACGAAGCTGACTACGATAACGGAGATTGTCAGACACTAGCAGTGTTTGGTTGCATGGATGAAGAAGCATTCAACTATAACGAAGAGGCTAATGTAGACAATCAGGGGTGTGTGCCTGTGGTTCTAGGATGTACAAACCCACTGGCTTTCAACTACTTGGCATCTGCTAACGTAGATGATGACAGTTGCATACCTTATATCTATGGATGTATGGATGCATCAGCATTTAATTACAATCCAAATGCAAACATTGAAGATGGGGATTGTGAGCCATTCGTGTACGGCTGTACTGACAGCACCATGTTCAACTACAACCCTGCAGCTAACGCTGAGTACGAACCGTCTACATGCGAGCCCTACATCTACGGATGCACTGACCCTAGCATGCTAAACTACAACTCTTTAGCTAACACAGAGGATTTCAGCTGCATCTCTTACATCTATGGATGCACAGATCCTGAGGCAATCAACTATGATGAGCTAGCTAATACAGATAACGGATCGTGTATTGATGTGCTACTTGGATGCATGGACATTGACGCATACAACTACAATGAAGATGCGAACACACCCAGTGACGACTGCCTATATAGCGCAGGGTGTATCACGGGGGACGGAGTTCCATACTGGGCTAACGACTACTGCTACTCTTGGGTTATCGAGGTTGACCCCTACTGCTGTGAGACAGCATGGGATGCAGTATGTGAAGATATGTACGACTACTGTGGGGATGGAGTCACTGCGGTAGATATGGCAGTGAGATCATTGCTTCATTTCTTCCCTAACCCTACGTCTGGAATCGTAAACATCCAAGCTCCCGTAGGCACAGTGATTACCTTGTTTGATGCAAGGGGAAGAGTTATTGAGACCACGACAGGCAACTCTGTTGAGCTGCCAACTGCTGGACCGTATGTAATCATGGCCAACTACAAGGGTAGAATCAAGAGAGAAACAATCGTAAGACAATGAAAAGACTGGTAGCCATTGCGTTTCTACTTTTGCCTTTATTATCAATGGGGCAGAGTGACTTCTACAAGAATGTATTAAGACGTGCCACCTTCTACGCAGCTGTAAATGGAGGTAACTCTGTATCAGATCAGGACGTGTTCTCTGTAGCTACAGGACCGCTTACGACAGACATTATAGAGACACCCTTTGATTACTCTTTTACTCTAGGTGTAAGAAAGATTGCAAGGTTTGGGTACGAGAACAGGGCCAACATCTTTTACGATGGCACAGAGAAGACATACGGGGATGCTGCTACGGTAGGTAAGTACGATGGTTTTGAGTTCCTTGCTGAGGCTGATTGGCGCAGGCAGCAGGGTAAAAACTTTCTTGATCAAGACTACTTTGCTCGATATGTCGCAGACTCATGGATAGTCAAGGCTGAATATCTACAAGACGGTTTTGCTGATGTCAGATACTTTGAAGCATCAGAGAGGGCGAGAGTAAAGATTGGCAAGAAGCTTTCTCTCAACGCAGGCGTAATGCAAAGAATATCAAGACCCTACGGGTATGACCCGCTGCAACAATGGCTGCTTGATAACAATGAGATACACTACACATCTCTTGCTCTAGAGCAGGGGTATACCGTAGATGTAAATACTGGAGAGTTCTTCTCCCCAGATGGAGAGATGGTGGCAAACGACCAAGCTGTATGGGAGCAGGTGGTTATACCTCAGGTGCTTGATGAATATGTTTCTGACAAGAGGGCGCAGCTAGACAACCAATGGCTTTATTCTGCCGTGCTGGGCTTTGACTTCTATCACTATGAGAAGGAGTTTTGGCTACACTCATGGGGTAATATCATGCCATACCACTTGAATACAGGGGACGAATACTCGTATCACAACTTTGTAAACAGCAGCCAATGGGTAGACCTAGGTTTTGGGTTGGTGTTTGGAACAAAGCTTAGTAAGAGTATTGGTATATTTACTGAAGGTAAGTACAACAGATATTGGAACAGAGAGTGGCATGACTTCTCTGTTGGATTAAACTACATACTATTGTAATGGCAAAACAGATTGGAGAGGATACTAAAGTAACGCTGGACCTTAAGACTCTTGGTATGGTGGCTGCTGGAATAGGAACTATCGTAGGTATGTGGTTTGCTTTGCAGGCTGACATAGCAGAAGCAAAAGAACTCCCTCTCCCCGCTGAGCCAGAGATTACGCGCATGGAGTTTGATATGAAGGATCAGCTTGTGCGTCAAACAATTATGACTACTCAAGAGGATGTGACTGAGATCAAAGAAGATATCAAGCGCATCGAGGAGAAAATAGACAAACTAAAATGATGAATGAAAATCCTATCAGCCCTATGTGCATCCTTTGCATTATTATTGGCGGCAGTTTTTGCGACGCCTGCAGAAGATAAAGACGTATGCGGATCAGGCATCTGTGTGGTTGAGTTCAACGCAAGTTTTAACTCACAGAACAGTGTGCCTTGGATTGAAAAGCTTGACGATTGCGAGACAGCTCGTATAGATATAGCTTCAAATCCAGACCTTCAGAAAAAGCATAAGATTGTCGTGGTACCCACCATTGTTGTTTTCAATGAGGGGGAAGAAGCAGAAAGATTCCAAGCAAACATCATGATGACAATGGAGGCTACTCTTAAAGAAGTTCAAGAGGCCGTTGACGACATCATGCTCAACGACTTTTAGACCCAAGTAACTTTTATTGTAAGGGCGATATCTTCTAGGTCTTTAAACTCTTCTCTACATATCTTATCTATGATGGGATATAGGTAACAATGCACTACCTCCTCCTCATTAGTCTCAGTCACGATCCGTTGTAGACCGTTCTCGCCTATGCCAGCGTCAATGTGTATGAACTTAAAGTCCTTGGAAACAACAGCCTTTACTACTTGATGATATTCAGTGTTCTTCATCATGACTTATCTGGCTTAGGCTGCATAGACAGCATTTCAAGAAAGTCATACATGGTAATAAACCCATCACCATTAAAGTCCATGCACGCAGCATGAGAGTCAGGACTTACTGCTTGGCCGTAATTTGCTAACAGAAGCAAAAAATCCATTATGTAAGTTGACCACATCATACTTACACTACGCCATTTACTTTAATAAAGTTACGGACGAGCAACCTTTACCCTTAAACTAAATACATCGGGCTGGTCTGTTGGCATCAGCTTGTACTGCATCCCATAGTAATCGTGATATGTTTGGCCTATAACAATTTCATGCTCGAAGTACTCAACTGGATGACCACCATCCCATATAGTGGGTATGATTAGATCACACTTGTAATTTTCAGGATGCACATATAAGTTTTTTGGCGTGGTAGTACATCCACAAACCAATAAAAAGGCACACGCTATTTTAATAATCTTCATCAACACTAAATTATGCAGCCCAATAAACGAGTGCAAGGCAAGAGTGTATAATGATTATTATGGACTGAAACTTAGTAGTGATTCAGGTCTTTGAAGTACAGCTTCCTGCAGTCAGAATGTTCTGGCCATCTATCGTCTTCTTCAATGTCACCTTTCTTTACTATGCGTGCGCGTTTCCAATATTCTTCTTTGTCCATCCAACCAACGATCCACCCTCTCCAAATGTTTTTTGTTTTGACCACCTGAGCGAACACATAGGTTTCACACTGTTGATGAATGCCAACCTCATTGATGTGCACGCTCCACCTATCTGATGGGGTTACCGTTCTTCTTTTTGTTTTTACATCTATGGTGTATTCCATAGGTGTACCTTTCCATCTTATGAAGTCGTAGTCCTTGCAGTTGTGTCTTGTCAATCCACTTAAAAACTTTTCAGCCATCTCCTCTCCCAAGTATCCAGCAAACCTGCTCTCCTCGCTCTCGTCAATTGTCCATCTGTTGTTGCCGTGTGTTTTTGTATTCAACTCGGCGCTGCGAATCATGTCGTCAGTTATTTGAACCTCGTGGTATTTCATTGAACTCTCTGCATATACTTTTTATCAGATCTAATTCTTCAAACATTTCTTTTCTCACAGACATAATGCTGTCCAACACCTCATCATAATCACCAATAGGGGTTCCATCATCCTCGTGCAGAGACTCATACATATCATTTATTAGCGCATGCATTCTCAAGCATGCAATGCTATAATAATCACTAAGACTTTGCTTAGATCTCTCCATTCTTTATTGACGTAAGTATTTCCTGAATGGCTTGATCGACTTGACCACTATTCTTTGCGAGGAATATAATGGTTTTTGAATCTGTTACCATTAGATGCTGCATGAAAAGTTTCCATCTCATAGGAAAATCATGGTGGGATGGCAGATACCCCTTGGTTTCAATGATCCAATCGTAATCCTTACCTACAAAATCTGGCTTGTATGTAATGGGCCTAACCAAAGAGTTAGACTTATCAGTCATCTCTTTGCTCTTTGCAGTCATCTTGAAGTACTTGTTCTTAAATCTGAACTTGTCCATCAGGACATACTGGTGCTCCTCATAGTCAAAAGCTAACCCGTATTGCTTAAGCTGATCTGCACAATACTTTTCTAGAGAGGAAGCATATCGGCCCAGCTGCTTCTTGCGAGCGCTGGACCTCTTCTTTGTCGTCTTCCTCTGTCTCTTCATTTATCGAAGGTATCTAAATAATTTTAGGATGTCAAGGCGTTGTGGAAAGGAAGTCGTCATTAATAGGCATTTGCACAGCATCTTCGAATACCAGCGTCTTGAAGAAAGCGCTTTGTCCAAGCCTTGTATTGAAACCTGTATGTGACAAGTTCATGACAAGGTAGTATGGATCTTCTAGCGGTGTGGGTGCACCACCAGTCTCTACCTCTCTAACTTTCCTGACATGTAACTCACTCATTCTGCGGATGTCATGATCCATTGCTTGAACCTTTCGGTGAATGGTAATAAAGCAATCTGCTCTGTTCACAAACTTCCCTCCTCCCTCTGTGTCCTCAGCGTAAGGGGCCACTGGTAATCCGTCATCTCCTTTGCGGCGTTGCGCCTCTGTTACGGCGTGCATGTTGAGCCACACAGCAACATCGTGGGCCTTACTAAATGTCAGTAGCTCTGAAGCAGCTTCGTAATGATATTCATGTGAAGAAACACCTTTCCCGCCCATGTCTAATTTAAGGCTGTTATATGGGTCTATAAATATAGCGTCAACCTCTTGCTGCCTCATAATCTTTTCCATGAACACAATCAAGTCGCTGTAGCTATACACCTGATTGTTGTTGATGACGGTGAAGTGATCCTGCACCCAGCTGTATGATTTCTTTCGCTCTGCATATGTCATGCTAGAGACTGGCTTATCCATGACAAACTGCATGATTGTCATCTTAATTGTAGCTGTCTTATTTTCAGACGAATACAGCACCCACTTCCACCCGTGCCTGATCGCAGAGTTTGTAATTAGATACAGCATCGTAGTTGTTTTACCAACATTAGAGTGACCATTAACAATAACGAACTCTTTCTTGTATCTAAAGTACTTGTCAAACAGCGGCTCTCCCGTGTCCAAACCAATTTGAACCTTGCCGTTAGAGTAATCATCTATCCACCTGAAGTCCTCGTCATCAGAGGATATGAAAGACATGTCCCCATCATTCAATCTCAACTCTCTTTGCGCTGACTTTTCATTATCAATTAAGTCTTTAATTGGCATAGCCTTGCCATTTTCTACCCCGTCAATTATCGTTTTCATGGCGTGCTCCTCAGACTCAATCTCTCTCTTACATATCTCCCTGAACAAAACGCGCACAACCTCATCTTGCTCCATCCTACCAGCAGATATGTACCCCCCGCACAGCCTCGATGCTTTGACTAGCACGCTGTGTTTCTCTCCATCCTCTGCATTGCGAATCATTCGAGCGGCTAGGTTGAGCTTCATGTAGTCGGTGTACTTGTAGCTCTCGTTGGAGGGAACCTGAGCCTCAGCCATTTCTGTTGTGAAGTGACCAAACTTTTTCGAATCATCCTTGATGATGATGTCTGGGTCATGCGACTCAAAGCAAGCTCTAGACTCGTTGATTCCTGATTCGTCCAGCTCTAAGCCATGTGTCCTGTCAAAGTACTTGACAAGGGCTCTAAAATGATCCCTGTGTCGTTCTGGATTGGTGATCTTTACTAAAGCCTTGACACCATTGCCGCTCGGCGAAGTCCAGCAAGAGTAAACGTATTCGTCTGTTGCCAATGACTTTTTTGTAGACTCAACATCTACGTGATCAAAGTCCAAAACAATCAATCCTGAATGCTCAAACAGAGCTTCATCGTTTCTAGACAAAAACTCCCCGCTGAAACAAACAACGGGGAGCTCTTTCTTTTTGTCTTTGTTGCCTGATCTTACGCTCTCAATCTTGGTACTCGACTTCCCACTCTGGATTCGTTGAAGAGCTGTTGACAGATGGAGATGATGTGGATTCTCCTTGTCGAATACGTCTTTGAATATCGTTACTTTCATTTTCTTTTGCGATCATAAGAAGGATTAAGTATCCCGCAAGGTCTTGAAGGCTATCCTCTGTGTCATCTACTACTCCTGCGTTCATGATTCTTTTAAGCTTGTCATCAATCCTAGCTTTGATGCTGGTAACAGCATTGCATTTTGAGAAAACATTCAGAGGCTCAAGGGCAGCGTCACCATACCTTGCATTCTTTTGAAGCAGTAACTTCTCAAGACTCTTACACTTGCTTTTTATTTTGCTTCTTGTGCTCATTCAACGTGAGATTAGATTGACCTATAACTTTGCTGTCAATTATCGTTCTAATGATAATTTGTTTTTTAGACTTCGCATCCCTTCCGTAAAGCTCTTCACCAAGTCTGTGCATGGTTTTGTGATCATACCTTGCGATATCTGCTGGGTTTGAAAACACAGAGACTAGCCACATGACTCGCTCGTATACAGCCTTGCGTTTTTTGAAGGCTACACGAGCGGTCATGTAGTAGATTGGAGATTTGTCAGAAGGGCAAATCATCTGAGGATTCTGCCTGAGTAGCGGCCTGCTTGGCTGCTCTCTTTTCTTTGGCTGCTTGGCTGTTTGGGTCAAAGACTCGGCAGCATGGCTTACCATTCTTAGACATGAACATGGTTACGTATAGGTTTCCACCTTGTCCCTGTTCATTACGCTGAGTAGCGTACTTATCAACCATTTCCTTGAGTTCCGTGTCTTTGAATCTAACATTCCAAGACATCAATTGTCCGTCGTCATTGTAACGCGGCTCTTCTGCGTACCCTACGAGTACTGAATCATATTGCTTTTCGCTCATGAGTAAAATAAATTATATAAAAATTGATCTAATACATATAGTGCTATGCAGATCAGCGCAAACTTACGGAGTTTAGACCACAAATTCTGCATAGTCGTTGTCACTTTTTTCGTTGCTCTTGAGCCACGACTGTATGTTTTCTACCGCTTGGTGGTACTTCATCTCCCCTGAGAATAGAGTTTCTTCAGAGCATTTTACGTCAGCTGGATAGAAGGGGTATGTCTTCTCTTGAACTAGCCACCAGAAATCTTTGATTCCAAAAACTTTTGTGTAGATGTACGCTTGGATGTCGTAGCTAAATGACCGCACGTCATACCTAAACTTTTCAATGGATCTAGACGACTTAGAGTCAATGATGCTGTCATCCTGTAGGCAATCCAGATACCCCTTGAGTGGCACTCCATCAAGATCCACGTTGAACTCAACTTGATACTTACCCCCTGCAAATCTTTTGTCGTAAAGGCCACAGTCTTTGAGTCGCTGTATCATTTCATGAGCTTTGTCCCAATCTTCTTTTGGCACAAGCTCTTTTGCCTCAGCTTTTTCTGCTTCCTCGGCTTTCCATTCCTTGTACTTTTTCGTAGCTCTTGGATTCCTACCACCAATCTCCTCCACTATGGAGGCGTCATCAAGAGTGTGGTAAAGGTCTTTTGCTTTCTCGGGCTCAAAGAGTAGCATGTCGTACAGCGACCCAAAAAATAAAGCATCGGACTCACGCTTGAGCTCACCCCTCATGTACATTTCCCACAACCTCATGTCTCCTAGTGCATATTTCAAAGACGAGTACGATAGGTGTGGTTTCCCCACACGATCTTGTAATTCTTCTCTAAATGTCATTTCTTTTTTAAGATGTATTGGGGCTCACGCCCATTTTTAATTAGCAACATATCGACAGCCCTTAAAGCTTCCCGCTCACTCATGTAGATCCTATCTAGTTTTTGTTTATTCACCTCCTTTCGGACGTGCCAACAATCCACATTGTCTACGCTGAACTTGTATATCCCTTTGTCAACCTTAACCTTGTTGACGTGCTTCCAAGGGACAAACTTTTTAGACTTGCCTGTATTCTTATTTGGAATAAGTAATCCTCTGTTGTTACAGCTTATTACTTCTCTATTGTCTTCTACCAAAATGTTGTATCTACAAAGTCATCCAAGTATGCCGCGTCAGTTTCTCCACAATACTTACATGTGATTGCGATGGTTTGAGAGATATCAGCATCCTGTATCTTCAAACACCTACTGCACTGGACAGGCTGAATGTCTGGTTCAATAACTTCTTTCTCAAAATCTTTGGGTTCAACAAACTTTTTTCTAGGTATAGATATCGTTTTGTAGTTGTCCTTACCAAAGATTTTTTGTAAGTCTTCGTCACTAAACAGAGGGTTGTATGGCTCCCCGTCTATTAAGTTGCTCAACGAACAAACTTTTTGAGTCCAAGAACTTGTTTCTCACTAAGCTGGTCACCATACTTCTTGGTGATTGCATTGAACGCCTTCTTCTTATCAGTCTGCCCCTTGATGTAAGTAACAGCCTTGTCCATGATGTTTTCTACTGGCGCGTCTAGCGTTTTTGAAAGCTTCTGTACGTGAGGATTATCCACCATCTCTTGCTGTTTAGCAATGGCTTCCTCGACTTCATTGGCTGACGCAATGGATGTGTCGATTCCAATCCCGAGCATAGCAAGGGCCCGTCCAACTGCTGAGGTCTCACAGTTCTCGACATAGCTTGTCTTGTTGATGTTGGATGAACCGCGCACCTCATGTGCATGGCCTTGAGCTATGACGTCCCCTTCATCGTTCACAATGGTGCATTTGCACAGGCACTGCTCCGAGTCAATCATGGGAAAATCTGTGTGAATACCCCAAAGGTCGTACTTGTCTTCCTGACGAAAGAACTTGATGCGTTCGTTGACTTCAACGTACGCTTTGCCACGGATGTTCGTGGTCTTGAACTTGTAATTAGACATGAATTAAATTAATTGGGTTGCTCGATATTTTTTGATCTTGCATGGCAAAGATATAGTTTTTGTTCTCTTGAGTCCAAATCATTGATAAGCTTTTCTTTTATCTCTTCAGCCCATCGTATGATTTCATCAAGGTTTTTTAATTGTGTTTTTGCTGTCATGTATGTTTGTGTCATTGGTTCGTGTTGTAACAACTCTGCTACTTCTACGGCACACTGTAGTGCAGTAGAGAAATACATCCTGTACTCTGGCGACCACCTGAAGTAGCTCTCGTGTTGCTTTGTGTAGTGCACGATAGTGCTGTGATCCATGCCGAGTGCTTTGCCAATAATTATTACTGAGGCAAAAGGTTTTACACCATTGGATAACGCAGCTCTATGCTCAACGTTTTCTCTGTTTCTCCTGTTAGTAATCTTGTAAGACAATCGCTTTTCGTAAAGCGCTTTAGCCTGAACCACGAAATCAAATCTTTTGTCAATCTTTTTCATTGACTCTTTGTTTCACGTATTCAAATATGGATAGATAATATGCAATTATGCGCACCCCGCGAGCGTGATTTTGATTTACAACCTTTATCACTCTTGCATATGGGACGGGCTTTTGTTCTTTCTCAATGCCTAGATTCAACATGTCTTCTTCCATGTTTTTCATGCATACAATCTCTTCTACCTGCTCCTGCATAGTTTCTATAATAACGTCAGCCAAAGCCATAACTATTTCTGATGGCTTTTGATTGATGAAATCATGATCATCCATCAGCTCTAAATCAGATAACACCATACCTCTAGCGGCTGTTATTACTTCTTCGCTTGCGGTGTCGTCTGGAGGCTTCCATTCTAATGCGTATTGAATCATCATTTTCGTTTTACATAGATGTTTTGTGGGGCCTTATCAAAGAATGCCAGAAGTGCAGGGCATAGCCAAAACTCAAAGCCACGCAAGCCATCCAGCTTGATTCCGTTGCTCTCTGGGTATTGCTTGAAGTACTCTACGTTGTAGAAGTGTCCATCGTACCCATCGCCCCTGTTCAGTGTGACATGTAGGTCATACTCAGGGATAGGTGTAGCACCGAACACGATGTTGCAGGTATCCTTGGATTGGTCCATGGCAAACCCGCTCATGAAGTCAAACACAATGTCAGCTCCTGCCACGAAAGGTTCTTCTCTGATGTCTCGACTTTCGTCATCGAACATCCAAGTGTTGTTCTTTCGGTATGCGTTTAGGTTGAAGAGTGCGTTAGCCATAGATAGTTTTGTTTTTAGTTGTCATTTTCAAAAATTCTTGGTTGTCTACATTCGTGTCGTCGTCTGTAAACCAGTGGGGATTCTTACGAGGGTTGTACTTGTATTGCGTCAACCCGTCCGTGTCTGTGAGATTTGACGATGGGGACTTCAAGTAGTTGATGTCCACCATCTCGCAGTCCACCCAAGCACAAACAGTTTTGTTTGAGCCTTCAAAGATTTTCCGAGCAGTCGATGGTTGATTGCCAAGCTTTGCTTTGTACATGACAATCTCCACTTTCTCGGGATCATAGTATTCCCTGTGTGTTCCGTTGTGCCTGTCTGTGACCTGCCACTTCTTGTAGTTCACACCTTTACCAAGGTGAAACCTTATCCTAAATCTTTTCATCAGTCATTATCAAATCGGTGTTCAGGTTCAAAGGGCTGGTGGTCATCAATCCCGTGGATACGGCACTCGAACTTCTCTGCGGCACACAGGTTGCCAAGAGCTTCAATAGCTTTTTCTTCGGAGTAGTCCCCGCACTTGCCACGCATCCAGTCCGTGTCGATGTGGTCAGCGAAGTCGATTTCACGCTCAAACATTACGTGAAAGTCACCGATGTGTTCGCTCTCTTCGATGCGGAGCAAGTCGGCCTCGTCAAGCTCTGTACATGCGGCCTCCACCCCGTATTGCACACCCTCGCGGAAGATGGCGATAGCTACGGCCTTGGGGATGACGGGCATAGTGGGGGCGCACACCTTATCGAGGCGGGCCTTGTCCCGCTGAACCTTGAGGTCAGCTACCTCGTCCTCCAGTACGTCGATGGTTCCGCGCTGAGCTGCGATGGTCTCATGCAGTTTCATGTTGGCAGCCTTGCTCTCTGCGAGCTTGGCCTTGAGTTGTGCAACCTTTGATTCGAGGGCTTGCTCACGACCTGTCTGTTCTTGATAGGCGGCGTCCATGCTGTCGATTCTGTCGAGCACTTGCTGTGTGTCGTACTTGATGTCCGCAACTTTGTCGCGGAGCTGTTGGATGTTGTCTTGATTCATTGATTGTTATTTAATTCAGTTTGAAATTCTTTGTAGGTCAGGTATCGTCCAAGACTCGGATTGTTTTTGTACGCATTTTCGGCGTTGTCTAATGTTGTGTACATGTACTCACCGCTTTTGGTGTCGGGGTTGCATGAACGAACCAATAACCCTTCTTGCCACATTTCAATCACAATGTCTTCAATGTGGTTGTATGCTTGTTGTTTTTCTTTACTCATCATCAGGTTTTGTTTGTATTGTGGGAATCTCATGAGCCATAGATAAATTCGAAGTATGCGCGGATAGCCCTGCCGAGTCGAGTGTGAAATCCGTAGCTGTGTGTAGCGAACATTGGTTCGTTAGCAAGCATGAAGCGGAGGACTTTCCATTCGTCAAAGCCAAAGGTGGATGCGGTTTCTTGTATTGCTTCGAGAAGCATGTACGGATCGTGACGCATGGGTTGGCCGAGGTCTTTCTCGATGTAGTCTTGGATGTCTTTACTAGTCATTGTTGTTTCGTTTTGGTCAGGCAGTTCTGCCCAGTGCTTCTTGAGCTTTGTGCTCCATTCTTCATTCGTCATTGTCTTCAAAGTATTCGCTATACAATTCGTCAATCTCTTCGTCGGTGTCGTGCTTCATGGCGTCACAAACGTTCCAGTAGCAGTATAAGTACAGGGTTTTCCAATCCATGTCTTGCACTACAGCATCGAAGTAGCGTTCAATCTTTTCTTCACGAGTCATTGCTTTTCGTTTTGGTATTCGTCTGCTCGGAAGATTACTTCCGCCGTGGATAATTGCACCTCGATGTCGTAACCGACATGTAGATATACCGAGCCATCATCCTCGTGAGCAATCATGTCTCGGTTGTTGAAGTATTGAATGCAATCTTCGATTGTGGATTTATTCATCGTCTTCAATTTTTATCCAGTTAATAATAAATTCTTCTAAGTCGAAGGTCAAGTTCTCCATGTCGCTGTGAAGTATCACCTCTGCTTGGTCAACGAGTAGCTTGTATAGTGCTGTGTAAGCACCAGATTCATTGAGAACATTGCTGATGTCAACCATCAACGCTCGTT
>TARA_R100000353_G_scaffold103550_1_pt1 | contig 55790 bp, 49 predicted proteins | sample TARA_R100000353 | Tara Oceans TARA_R100000353 (sample SAMEA2620663) | marine metagenome | biome: marine biome (ENVO:00000447); feature: surface water layer (ENVO:00002042); material: "saline water (ENVO:00002010), including plankton (ENVO:xxxxxxxx)" | depth 5 m | reverse complement strand
CTCCCGCCAAAATTGCACCCATCGCACTTTTTCCCGGAGCTCGGTAGTATTCGTGCCATTTTGGTTCGCCGTTCCAATCTAAAAGTTGCATATTTTGGTCGCTGGTAAGTAAAATACCGTCGTCGCGAATTTCAACGTGCGATGGATCTTCCTTTCCATCAAACTTAGACTCTGCCAAAGTGCTTACATCACCCGAGGATGCATCTACGGCATATAGAGTTTCATCTGCGCTAATTAAGTAACGATTGTTCTTTTTATCGAAAGTAGAACTTACAGCAGTAGCTCTTTTGTATTTTAACGGCTTCTTCCAAACTTGCTCACCATTGCTAAGATTTACAATATTTGCATCTTCTGAAGTAATATAAATTAACCCTTGTGGCGTATGGGCCATGGTTAAAATATTTTCACCCGTTTTAAGCGGTTTTTTAAATAGCGTTTTTCCATCAAATGAAATTTTATTAATTCCACCTTCATAAATCCCGAAGAGAATACCATCTTCCATAACGTAAAAATGCTGCACATAGCCTTTAGTTTTTGGTGCTTTTTCCCAAAGATCTTCTCCATTGGTAGCACTTAAAAATGCGATGTTTGATTCATTACTTCGTGCAAAAACACTTTTGCTGCCGCCGTCGCTTTGATTGCTAACCACGGCAATGCCGTTGGGTAAAATTTCAAAATTTACCACTTGTCCTTTTACCTTGTGATCGTCCTTCCAAAGCTCGCCGCCATTTACACCAACTTTGTGAATACGCGTATTTTTACCCTGATTTACACTTTCAAAAGCGTAGATTTCCTTTTCGGAATCATCGGCGACCATCCAACTAATATTTTTCATGTCGTTCTCCCAAAGGGTTTCACCGGTTTGCGCTTTTTTAGCAATTAATCCTTTTGTGGTGGGTACAATTAAATAATCTTTTAAAAGTAAAACAGAACCGCTAGGCTGCATTCCGCCGCCCATAGATACTTTTCCGGGGTCGCCAAGGTTAAATCGATAATCTTCGGCGCCGGTATTTAAATCGTATACAGCTACTGCAGTAGCGTATTTCTCTTTTGCGCGTCGCTGCCCAATAACTACCAACTTATTTTGCGGCATTTTTACATCGCAGGTGTAAGCTAGTTTCCAGCCGTTACTTTCGGTATTAAAAAGCACTTTCCCAGACATATAATCTATCACCGACTTTTTTGCTGTTAAATTGGCAAATCCACCTTGCGATACAATTACGTAGGGTGCGTTTTTTACAAAGGTTAATTCTTCGGGTTTTACGCGGCCGTATTCGGTAAAATTAAACAACAGTTGGTTGCTACCAGGTTTTATCCCCACTAAACCGTCATTGGTAGCAACCACCATCGTTCCGCCCTGTGTAAGTTGCATTTCATTTATTTTGGCGCCCGTATCATATCGAAAATCTGGCTCCTCTGCGCGCTGCGCAAATAAGGCAGTATTAAATAACAATGCTGCGCCAATAAGCGTGTAGTAAAAAATTGAAGTTTTCATAATCGTGGTTTTAAAATATTGATAGTCAAAGATGCGCCAATAACACGCTGAAATCAATACGGCAATTGCCGTATTATTTCACCTTAATGCACTGAATTTAAACAATTTGAGTTGTTATTTTAAATGAGAAAACCGGAGGTTAAACTTGCGCTTTTCCCCCGGCCCACGTAAAAACCTCAACATTTGAGATTCTAAATTGTGTAAACTCAATTTACTTTAGTTGTTAATAACTTCAACGTTAAATTGTCCGTCGGTTACCTCGACTGTATCAGAAGAATTATCAATATTGAAGCCTGTAAAACTAAAGGTGCCTTTTACAGTATTGCCATCAAAACTTGAAATTCTTATTGTACCGTTATCACTTTGACCGTCTCCAACCGTAGTATAGAGTACAACAGTATTAGGGTCTGGATTACTTGGGTCTGGCAAATAACTGTACGTACCAATATTTAAAAAATTAAGGTTGTACGTTCCTTCGCCATCAAAATTTTGGATAATCATCTGTAGGTTTTCAGATTCCATTGTTCCTCCTGTTACAGCTAAAACTTGTCCATTGCCGCTGTTTGTTAACTGCGCCATAACGGTACCCTGCATTCCCGAAAAATTGCTGCCATCTACTTTGGCCGAAAAAGTTCCAGTACCCCCTTGTGGATCATCGCCGCCGTCATCGTCTTTTTTACACGACGTAAAACTAACAGCCAATACTGCTAATAATACTAAAATTGTTTTGTTGAAAGTTTTCATAATGTTTGGTTTTAATGCTTCGCCTAAACGAATACGTGATTATTAATTGGTCACAAATGTTTAAATAATAATCACTGCGAACAATAGGGCAATTGCCGTATTATTACTTTAAAACACTAAAAATGAGTTGTTTCTAAAACTCTATATGCGGATACCGAGCCTCGATTGCATCAATTTTTTGCTGAAGAATTTTTAAAAATTGAAGATGCTCGTCACTCTTTGGATTAAATGGTTTGTGATTTAAACCATTTTGAATTGCAGCAATTTCTTTTTGCGTAGCGGCACATTTTGAAGCAATCCACACGGCCGAAAATTTTTGCCATATTATTTCAATAGCCGTGGTATTGGGGTGAAGCAAATCTTTGGCATAAAAACGGTAGTCGCGAAGCTCATCGACCATAATTTCGAAAGAAGGAAAATAAACGCTTTTCGTCTGCTCTCGAAGCGACAATGATTGATGGATAGCAGAAATAAGATGAGCCTTACTCAACGAATTCTCTGCAAACCCGTCTTTAATATGCCTTACCGGCGAAACCGTAAAAATAAGTTGAGCTCCTTTATTTACAGCATTAATTTTTTCTGAAATATTCTGAATACTATTTAAAATAGCTTCAACAGATAATAATTCTTTTTTAAAATTCTTTTGAGCCAATTTATGGCAATTAGCAACTATTTCACCTTTTGAGCCATCAAAAGAAGTCGCAGTGCGGTCACTGATCGTAGCCGAAGTGCCTACGTATCTATAAACCCAAGACGTTCCGAAGGTGAAAATTATGTGGGTCGCACTACAAAGCGATTCGCGAAGTTTTTTAAGCGATGTATTTAGATTCGTTAGATATTCAGATTTATCCAAAGACGAAAGCTCCGAATGTACTTCAAAACACCTCCAAAGGCCATTGTGTTGAAATATATCTTCTTCCGAAAAAAATATATTATCAACCGCCCGAACAATCAATCTTTCTAAAGCAACCGGATTAAAAATTATTCCAAACGGGTTTTGCAGATTTTGAAATTTATAAAAGTCAAATTTTGCCCCAATGTTTTCCGAAAAGCAGCTACCCAACAATACCACTTGCGAAGCATAATCTATCTTATTTTCTTGGGCTTTTAGCGGTATTTCAGTTGTAAGTTTCACTTTTTATAGTAACCCCAAAAGCTTTAGAACCCTTGGGGTTTTTAAATATTCACTAGTTTATATAATCTTTAGCTTTTTCTAAAGCTTCATCAATTCCGGCAGGATTTTTACCCCCTGCAGTTGCAAAAAACGGTTGGCCTCCACCCCCGCCTTGAATAAATTTACCCAATTCGCGCACAACTTTTCCGGCATTTAAATCTTTTTCGGTAACTAAATTTTTTGAAATATAGCACGCTAACAATGCTTTGCCATTGTGTTCGGCACCAAAAACCAAAAATAAATTATCTGTTTCACCGCCTATTTCAAAAGCTAAATCTTTCATTCCGGCAGCATCTAAATCTATTTTCTTTGCTAAAAAGTTAATCCCGTTAATTTCGGTAAATTCAGTTTTTAGATTGCTTTTTAAATTCTTTGCTTTATCTTTTAACAACTGCTGAATTTGTTTTTGCAAAGCACTGTTTTCATCTTGTAAAGTTTTAACAGCTTTTACAGGATCTTTTGCGTTGTTTAATGCTTTTTGTAACGAAGCAAAAGACTGGCTTCTATCGATAAAATATTGCTTAGCGGCGTCGCCAGTAATTGCCTCAATACGGCGTATCCCTGATGCAACTGCCCCTTCTGAAGTAATTATAAAATGCCAAATATCGTTGGTGTTTTGCACGTGAGTTCCGCCGCACAACTCCATGGATTTTCCAAATTTTATGGCACGAACAGCATCGCCGTATTTTTCACCAAACAAGGCTAAAGCACCTTCTTCAATTGCTTTATTGTAAGGAATATTTCGTTTTTCTTCCAACGCAATCCCGTCGCGAATTCGCGCATTTACAAAATCTTCAACTTGTTTTAATTCTTCATCGGTAACTTTTGAAAAATGTGAAAAATCGAACCGTAAATTTCGGCTGTGAACCATACTTCCTTTTTGGGTAACATGGTCTCCTAAAATATTGCGCAAAGCTTGGTGCAGCAGGTGTGTTGCTGTATGGTTAGAGGCAGTACGGGTTCGTTGCTTTTCATCTACCACCGCTTTAAACGTAGCAGCGGGGTTTCGTGGTAGTGTTTTTGAAAAGTGAATGATAAGGTTGTTTTCTTTTTTGGTGTCTACAATATAGGTTACTCCGCCATCTGCAGCTTCTAAATAGCCTTTATCGCCCACTTGCCCGCCTCCTTCGGGATAAAAGGGAGTGAGATTGAAAACAAGCTGATACATTTCGCCTTCTTTTTTACTTTCAACTTTTCTATATCGTGTAATTTTTACTTGCGTTTTAAGCGTATCATACCCTACAAATTCTTCTACATCATCGGTTTCCAAAACCACCCAATCGCCAGTTTCTACTTTTGTAGCCGCACGCGACCGATCTTTTTGTTTTTGTAGCTCTTTATCAAATTCTTTTTCATTTAAAGTATAACCGCGCTCGCGTAAAATTAAAGCAGTTAAATCTATGGGGAACCCAAAAGTATCGTACAACTCGAACGCCTTTTTACCCGAAATTTCGTTAGAATCTGCTGCTTCAATAATGTTTTCGAGCAGGACTAAACCTTGATCGAGGGTACGAAGAAACGATTGTTCTTCTTCACGAATTACATTGGTAATTAAATTCTTTTCGGAATTAAGTTCGGGAAAAGCCTCCCCCATTTGCGAACTAAGGGTAGCGACCAATTTAAAAATAAACGGTTCTTTTTTATTTAAAAAGGTAAATCCGTAACGAATAGCACGGCGTAAAATTCGGCGAATAACATAACCTGCGCCCGTGTTGCTTGGTAGTTGGCCATCGGCAATAGAAAATGCAACCGCTCTTACGTGGTCTGCAATAACGCGAATTGCAATATCTACTTTTTGGTCTTGTCCGTATTTTGAATTGGTAATAGCTTCAATTTCGCGAATAAGGGGTGTAAACACATCGGTGTCGTAATTGCTCTCCTTATTTTGCAAAGCCATGCATAAACGTTCAAAGCCCATCCCAGTATCTACGTGTTGGGCTGCCAATTTTTCGAGACTACCGTTTGCTTTTCGATTGAATTGCATAAATACCAAATTCCAAACTTCAACAACTTGTGGATGGTCTTTATTAACCAAATCTTTCCCCGACACTTTTGCTTTCTCTTCGGCAGAACGTATATCTATATGAATTTCGCTACAAGGGCCACAGGGGCCTTGGTCGCCCATTTCCCAGAAATTATCTTTTTTATTTCCGTTTAAAATACGGTCTTCGGGTACAAATTGTTTCCAAAGATTGTAGGCTTCGGTATCGCGCTCTAGGCCTTCATTTTTATCGCCTTCAAAAATGGTTACATACAAGCTTTCTTTATCAATTTTATAAACTTCGGTTAAAAGCTCCCACGCCCACGCAATTGCTTCTTCTTTAAAATAATCGCCAAAACTCCAATTGCCGAGCATTTCAAACATAGTATGATGGTAGGTATCCATACCCACTTCTTCCAAATCGTTGTGTTTTCCGCTTACACGAAGACATTTTTGAGTATCGGCAATACGATTGCTTTTAGGCTGTGCATTTCCTAAAAAATACTCTTTAAACGGTGCCATTCCGCTATTGATAAACATTAGCGTTGGATCGTTTTTTACAACCATAGGTGCAGAAGGCACGATGGTGTGTTGTTTCGATTTAAAAAATTCTAAAAATTGGGACCGTATTTCCTTAGATGTCATGTGTTATAAAATTATGCTAAATTAAAGCTTGGGCGCAGAGATAAACAATTTCTATCTTTGTAAAAACGTTACCTTTACTTCGCGCGATAAGCATCGCGCAAAAATAGCAATTTTTTAACGCATGTCTAAGGTTAAATATTACTACGATAGCGAAACGCTCTCGTATAGAAAAATAGAAAGAAAAAAAGGCAGAAAACTAAAGATTTTCACGCTTAGTTTTTTAGGAATTATATTAAGCGGGTTCTTGTTTTTTTTACTGTATATAAACCTTCCGCAGGTTCAAACTCCAAAGGAGTTGGCGCTTCAACGCGAGCTCAACAATATGCAACTTCAATTTGAGCTTTTAAACAAAAAAATTGAGCAGGCGCAAACGGTTCTTGCCGAGATTGAAGAAAGAGACAATAATTTGTACCGCGTGTATTTTGAGTCTAATCCTATCCCCGACGAACAACGAAGAGCTGGGTTTGGTGGGATTAACCGCTATAAAGATTTAGAAGGTTTTGACAATTCAAAGTTAATTGTAAACACAACCCGCAATCTCGATATTTTAACAAAACAAATTGTAATCCAGTCAAAATCGTTAGATGAAATTGCTAAACTTGCCGAAGAAAAAAGCAAGCTTTTAGAGGCAATTCCCGCAATTCAACCCGTAAATAACGAAGATTTAACTCGTATGGCCTCTGGGTTTGGTTATAGAACAGACCCTTTTACCAAGGCGAGAAAGTTTCATTATGGAATGGATTTTACTGCGCCGCGCGGCACCCCGGTTTATGCTACGGGTAACGGAAAAATTGTACGTGCCGATAATAGAGCCTCTGGTTATGGAAAACACATTGTAGTTGATCACGGCTACGGCTACAAAAGCTTGTACGCCCACCTTTACAAATACAATGTACGTGTTGGCGAAACTGTAAAACGTGGCGATGTAATAGGTTTTGTAGGAAGTACAGGGAGAAGTGAAGCCCCGCACTGCCACTACGAAGTTTTTAAGGATGGCGAACGTATTAACCCAATAAACTTTTACTACGGTAGCTTAACAGCCGAAGAATTTTCTGAAATGCTACGAAAGTCGCAAGAAGAAAACCAATCGCTTGACTAATTATACCGAAATTTTAAAGCAGTAAAAATTGACTAATTTTTAACTTAAATCGTGCATATAAATTTACCCGAAAAACTATATTACAGCATTGGCGAAGTTGCCGACGCTTTTGGTGTGAATACATCGTTAATACGTTTTTGGGAAAAAGAATTTGATATAATAAAGCCGAAAAAAAATGCAAAGGGCAACCGTAAATTTACCCCCGAAGACGTTAAAAACCTCGAGCTTATTTATCATTTGGTTAAAGAACGTGGCTTTACTTTAGATGGTGCCAAAGTGCATTTAAAAGAAAACAAGAAAAAAACCTTAAACCAATTTGAAATAATTCGCAAATTAGAATCTATAAAATCTGAATTAATTAAAATTAAAGATCATCTCTAAAATCAATATTATCATGAAAAAGTGGTTACCTATAATTATTATTCTTGGCGTTATTTTCATCATTGGAGCATATATGGCCAATCTCAACAATAGATTAGTTGTACTCGATGAAAAAGCTACCGCCCAATGGGGAAATGTAGAAAGCTCCTACCAACGTCGTGCAGATTTAATCCCGAATATTGTAAATACCGCTAAAGGTTATGCAGAGTTTGAACAAGAAACTTTAATAGCAGTTACCGAAGCGCGAAGCAAAGCCACCTCCATTAATGTAGATCCGTCCAATATAACTCCAGAACAGTTAGCCCAATTTCAACAAGCACAAGCTGGAGTAACCTCAGCATTATCGCGTCTATTAGCAGTTTTTGAAAGGTATCCAGACTTAAAAGCCAATGAAAATTTTAAAGAATTAATAAACGAATTAGAGCGCACAGAAAACCGTATTAATGTTGAAAGAAATAGGTTTAACGAGCAAGCACGACTTTTTAATACCGAAGTAAAACAATTTCCTACCAAGCTATTTGCAGGTATTTTAGGATTTGATGAAAAGGCTTACTTTAAGGCAGATGCCGGTAGCGAAAACGCGCCAGAGGTAGATTTTGATTTTGGAAACGATAAAAACTAAACGGCCATGAAAACATCAAAAGTAGAAGATTTTCTTACTGCAGAAGAAGAAGCTGCAATTATTGAAGCCATTCGTATTTCTGAAAAAAACACTTCGGGTGAAATTCGAGTACATTTGGAACCCAGTTCTATTTCAACCGAAAATCCCAACGAACATATTGATGCCTTTGACCGTGCTGCCGAAGTTTTCGATATGTTAAATATGGCAAACACCAAAGCACGCAACGGCGTTTTAATTTACGTTGCTGTAAATGATAGAACCCTTGTTATTATGGGAGACAAGGGTATTAACGATATTGTGGGTCAAAACTTTTGGGAAAGCACCAAAGACATAATTATAAACCATTTTAAAAACGGTGATATGAGAAAAGGTTTGGTTGAAGGAATTCTAAAAGCTGGAGAACAATTAAAGAAACACTTCCCTTATCAAAAAAATGATAAAAACGAATTACCAGATGATATATCTGTAGGATAATTTATCCTTTTTTAATTACAATCACTGCTATACACCCTCAATTGTTTAGCCAGTAAAATCAAGCAATGAAAAGTTTTCTTCAGAAATATAAATTCATATTTGTAATATTAGCATTTACATTTTGTGCTCACCCTGTAACTGCTCAATATGAAATCCCGCCCAAACCTGAAAAAGAAACTTCGGTATACGATTATATAAATTTGCTTACTCCCGCACAGCAAACAGCTTTAGAAAATAAGCTGGTTCGCTATGCCGATTCTACTTCAACTCAAATTGTTTGTATAATTATTGGCTCGACAAATGGTGAAGATATTTCAATTTTAGGTGCCGAATGGGGGCAAAAATGGGGCATTGGCCAAAAAGGAGAAGACAACGGAATTGTAATAACACTTGCTAAAGACGACCGAAGAGTAGATATAAATACAGGCTACGGAATAGAATACCGCGTAACCGATTTAATGTCTGAAAGAATCATCAACCGCATAATGATTCCCGAATTTAAAACAGGAAATTACTACGCGGGTCTCGACAAAGGAAGTGATGCTATTTTCGCAGCTTTAAAAGGTGAGTTTAAGGAGGATAGAAAATTTAGCAAAAAGGACGGAACTCCTATTCCATTTTTTATCATTTTCGTTTTTATCATCATCATTATAGCCTTAATTAGCAAAGGCGGAAGAGGCGGCGGAAGAGGCGGTCGCAGCTCATTACTTGATATTATTGTGCTAAGCAGTTTAGGTCGCGGTGGTTTTGGCGGCGGCGGAGGCAGCTTTGGCGGCGGTGGAAGTTTTGGTGGCGGTGGTGGCTTCGGCGGTGGATTTGGCGGCGGCGGTTTTGGTGGCGGTGGCGCTAGTGGGGGTTGGTAAACACACAACGATTTCTTTCTAAAAAAAGTTTTAAGAAAGACCAAAATTTCGAAAAGTCCAAAATTTCGAGAAGATTTAAAGTACGATTATTTTGTACGTGTGCGTATATCGGTAATGCTAATTGGATTAGCTTTTTCGCACCTATTGGGCATTTTCATAGACCTAAAAGTAAACCAAATTTTAGTTCCGTGTTGCTTAAAATTTCCTTGTAAGTTTATGGGGTCTAACATTACTGAACGCTTCCCATCGAGCAAAATAACATATTCGCAATCACCCTCTACATCGGAGTGAATTATAGTGCCTTTGTATTCTTTTACAACAGGTTTGGGTGTTGTTAATTGCCGTGTGCTTTTAGAAGTATTAGTCTGCGGCGAGGTACACGAAGCGACTGCAAAAACTGCTACTAGCAAAATAGAACATTTTAAGACTTTTTTCATAATTATAGCATTTATTAAAGCTAATTTAATAAAATCATTACAACTATGAACAATATACACTATTTGCTATATAAAAACGAGAATACCATTAACCAAGTGCGAAAAATTAAATTTCCAAATTCGGTAATCTTCGAATTTATAAAACTTATGGCTCTTATTTTTTTCTAAAATACACTGTAATTGGCACACCTGTAAAGTCGAAATTTTCGCGTAGTTTGTTTTCTATAAAACGCTTGTACGGCTCTTTTACGTATTGAGGTAAATTACAGAAAAATGCAAAACTTGGATACGGCGTGGGTAGCTGAGTACAGAATTTAATCTTAACATATTTTGCTTTGTAGGCCGGCGGCGGGTAGTTTTCAATTATAGGAAGCATAACATCGTTTAACTCGCTCGTTTTAACTTTTTTGCTTCGGTTTTTATATACATCGACAGCCGTTTCTATTGCTTTGTAAATACGCTGTTTGTTTAAAACAGACACAAAAATAATAGGTACATCTACAAAAGGTTCAATTTGCTGACGGATGTATTTTTCGTAATTCTTTACACTACTCGTGTCTTTATCTTCAATTAAATCCCACTTATTTGCTAGTATTACAATACCTTTATTGTTGCGTTGTGCCAACCAAAAAATATTTTCAACCTGCCCATCAAAACCACGGGTAGCATCAAAAACTAAAATAATTACATCGCAGTGTTCAATTGCGCGTACACTTCGCATTACCGAATAAAACTCAAGATCTTCCTTTACCTTGCTCTTTTTTCTAATTCCAGCGGTATCGACCAAATTAAATTCGAAACCAAAACGATTGTATTTTGTATCAATACTATCTCGTGTGGTACCAGCAATATCGGTAACTATATATCTGTCTTCGCCAATTAATGCATTAATAAAAGACGATTTTCCTGCGTTGGGTCTTCCTACTACAGCAAAACGTGGCAATTCGCTATCGTCTGCCTCTTCTCTATCGGGTAACGCTTGTACCAAATCGTCTAATAAATCGCCTGTACCACTACCGTTAATGCTCGATAGGGTGTATTGATTTTCAAACCCAAGCGAATAAAACTCCAATGCATCATTCATTCGCGATGCAGTATCTACTTTATTAATTGCTAAAAAGATTGGTTTTTTTGATCGGCGTAATAATTTTGCAACTTCTTGATCCATGCCGGTTACGCCGCTTTCAACATCTACCATAAAAATTATAGCATCGGCCTCTTCAATTGCCAATTCTACTTGTTTGTCTATTTCGGCTTCAAAAATATCATCGCTTCCTTTTACATAACCGCCCGTATCAATTAAAGAAAACTCCTTTCCGTTCCAATCACTTTTTCCGTAATGACGGTCGCGAGTTACTCCACTGGTAGAATCGACAATAGCCTCACGGCGTTGAATCAATCTATTAAAAAAAGTAGATTTTCCTACATTTGGTCTTCCTACTACGGCAACAATACTCATAATGTTAATTTTAGGTTGCAAAAATAGCTTTTAGTTGGCAGAAAAAATATTATTTTAACCGATTATAAATATAACATCGAAATGCTTTCGAACGACATAGTATTAAGGCCGCGCTTTAAATTAGAAACAAAAGACACCCCGCAACAACTGCTCGAAAAATTTAAAGCGGCCAAACTTGATGAAAGTGAATACACTATTTCGTGCGTTGACGACCACGTATTTATTAAACTTCCAAATAGAAAAGAACACTTTTGGTCGCCCCAGTTGCATTTAGAAATTTTTAAAACCGAAGACAATACAGCGCGAATTCACGGGTTTTTTGGCCCCAATCCCACCGTGTGGACAATGTTTATTTTTCTGCATGTGGCAGTGGGTATTTTATTTATGGTAAATGCAATTTGGCTGTATTCTAATTACAACCTTAACAACTCAATTGCACTTCAAATTACCATAGCAATTGCATTAATAATCTCCTGGATTTTCCTCTATATTGCGGGCAGTATTGGAAAGAAAAAAGGCAAACCCGGAATGCGAGAACTTTATGATTATATGCTGAAAATAATAGGGTAAACCCAATAGGCTTTACTTTTGGTTATATCCAAACCTACGTAATTGCCTATCGTCGCTACGCCAATTTTTATTCACCTTTACATATAATTCTAAATGAATTTGTTTCCCGAAAAACTTTTCTAAATCTTTTCGAGCCTCCATCCCTACTCTCTTTAATGCCGAACCCTTATGACCAATGATAATTCCTTTTTGCGTTTCGCGTTCAACCATAATAACGCTGCGAATACGGATAATATTTTCGTCTTCAAAAAACTCTTCGGTATCTATTTCAACCGAATACGGAATTTCTTTTTTGTAGTGAATTAAGATTTTTTCGCGAATAGCTTCGTTCACAAAAAACCGTTCGGGTTTATCGGTTAATTGATCTTTTGGATAAAACGGTGGCGATTCTGGCAACAGCTCGATTATACGGTTAAAAACTTGCGGAACACCAAAATTTTGAAGTGCTGAAATCGCAAAAATTTCGGCATTTGGCACTTTTTCTTGCCACAACTGTAAAGCTTCGTTAAGCAATTCTTCATTCCCCGCATCTATCTTATTTATAAGCAACAAAACTGGTATTTTCGAATTTTTTATTTTACTAAAAAAAGCTTCATCTTTTAAATCTTTTTCACCCAATTCAACCAAATACAGTAAAATATCGGCATCTTCAAAAGCAGATTTTACAAACTCCATCATACTTTCTTGCAGCTGATAAGCAGGTTTTATAATTCCGGGAGTATCGCTAAGGAGAACTTGAAAATTTTCTCCATTTACGATTCCTAAAATACGGTGGCGGGTTGTTTGTGCTTTAGATGTAATAATAGAAAGTCGCTCCCCCACAAAAGCATTCATTAAAGTACTTTTTCCCACATTGGGATTGCCAATAATATTTACGAAACCAGCTTTGTGTTTTGTCATGATTTAAAAGTTTGTACTACAAATTTACATATATTTTATAGGCTTTATTGCTATTTTGAAAATTCATATACTCAAAGTTTTATCTAAAAAACTTGCTAAAATCACCATTGCAGTTTTAAGAAACTTAAAAAATGTTTCTTACTGAAATAGCACGTATTTAATTAACATTTTCAATATATATTATATATTTTAGCCCTTTGATTTTTGAATTTAATTAATAAAATGCGCAATACTTTTGTTTTATTTACAGTACTTCTCTCCTCAATTTACAGTTATTCACAAGTAGGAATTGGGACCGTAAACCCTGCCGAATCTTCAATTTTAGATATTAACGACGCTAATAACGATAAAGGTATTTTAATTCCCAGGGTAAATATTTCCAATTTAAATAATAAAGCGCCCATTACCACCGCAACTATCGAAGAAAGCCTTTTGGTTTATAACACCAATACAACCACTGGTAAAGGGTTCTATTTTTGGAATGGCACAAAATGGACCTTATTACAAGCATCTGACGATGATAAAACTATTTACAATACTAACGATAATTTAACAGCCGACCGTACCGTAGGTTTAAACGGAAATTCGCTAAGTTTTAATTCGGGAACGCACCCAGCACTAAAAATTGATGATAATCGCCGAATTACTTTAGGTGGTTATAGCGGGAGCACTTTTGCAGGACTCCCAGTAAATTTTCTTGGTGTAAATTCTGTGGGGCAGGTTGTATCTTTAAATTTAAATAGTGCTTATACTCAAGCCAATTCCGATTGGTTTGAGGAAGCAACCACTACTCCACCAAATAATATTAACGACAATATTTATACAAACGGTGAGGTAGGTATAAATACCACCACCCCAAATGCGCCATTACACATTTATGAAGCAACCGGCACAGCTCCAACTGCAAATAATGGAACTGTAATTTTGGAACACGGCGACGATGGTGGAGTGTCCTCAATTGTCTTTAAAAGTAAAGTTAACGCCGGAAGTGATTTTGGTTATATAAGTTATTCAGATAATGGCTCTAGCAGCGGATTTGGCACTGAAAGAAGTTTATTAGAAATTGGGGTAGAAAATGATACTCCAACTGGCTATCCGCAAGGTATAGATAATATAAATATAGCTTCTTCGGGCTCGGTGGGCGTGTCAAATGCAATGCCAGACGGAAGTTCTTCATTAGACCTAGGCGCCAATGATCGTGGATTATTGGTTAATCGTGTTACCCTAAGCGCGGCAAACAATGCCTCGCCTATTTCAAACCCAGCAAATGGACTACTTGTATTTAATACAGCAACCAATTTTTTACCTGCGGGATACGAAAACGATGTAAGACCAGGGTTTTACTATTGGGATGCGGCACAAAGCCGATGGATCCCCCAAACCCCCGAAAGTAGATCGGCTCGGTATACCAACTCCAACACCACGTTTAATTTAAATCAACAATCGGCTCAAAGGTTACCTATCTTTGGCTATGAACAATGGAATGACGATTCTACTCTCTACCAAGCAACAACTGGCAATAACGGCAACCGAATAATTGTTAGAGAAGATGGCAGATACGAGGTAACAGCAAACATTTCAATCGAATCGAGCAATGCGCGAACAAATATAGATGCCGAATTTGTTGTAAATCCTGGTGGTACCTCTCCAACGCGGTACCCAGGAGCAACCTCATCGACTGGTTATACAAGAAATGCCAATAACCACAATCATAGCTCATTACACCTAAACGAAGTTATTGAGTTAAATGCCAATGATATTTTGGTTATCGAGGTTATGCAAGAAGCAAATACTGGAACGGTTAATATGAGAGTTGAGGGTGGCTGTAATTTTACTATTAAAAAAGTAAAATAATTGTTTTAAAATATTATCAATTCTACGACCTTCTTTTACCAAGATAGGTCTTTTTTTGTTTAAACTATCACACAACTATTTTTAAAAACATCTGCAAAAAATACACCATCACCTCACTGTTGAATTTTGTATTTTTACCGCATGTTATTTCCAAAGAAAAAAATAGAACTTGAAGAAGGTGATTACTACCTAACCCCCGAAGGCTACAAATGCTTTACAGAGCAATACCACTTAAAACGCGGTTATTGCTGTGAGAGTGGCTGTCGCCATTGCCCCTATGGTTTTAATAAAAAAACTGGCGGCAGGTTATAGGTTAAAATTATTAATTAAAATACAAAGCTCAGCAACTTGGTGGCTTAACGACAAAAAATATACAAATGACTTTTAAAGAACAGATACAGCAAGGCATTCCTTCAATTTTACCCGAAAAGAAACCTTACGACACAAATATTAATCACGCGCCAAAACGAAAAGAAATTCTTTCGGCAGATGAAAAAGATTTAGCGTTACGCAATGCGCTTCGTTATTTTGAACCGCAACATCACGCCACGCTATTACCCGAGTTTCGTGAAGAATTAAAAACATATGGCCGAATTTACATGTATCGTTTTCGTCCAGATTATAAAATGTATGCCCGCCCAATAGACGAATATCCCGGCAAATCTCAGCAAGCAAAGGCTATTATGTTGATGATTCAAAACAACTTAGATTACGCAGTGGCGCAACACCCGCACGAATTAATTACCTATGGTGGTAATGGGGCGGTGTTTCAAAACTGGGCGCAGTATCTTTTAGTGATGAAATATCTTTCTGAAATGACCGATGAACAAACATTGGCAGTATATTCGGGTCACCCAATGGGATTATTTCCTTCACATAAAAACGCGCCGCGGGTAGTGGTCACTAACGGAATGATGATTCCTAATTATTCAAAACCCGACGATTGGGAAAAATTCAATGCTTTAGGCGTTACCCAGTACGGACAAATGACTGCAGGAAGCTATATGTATATTGGTCCGCAAGGAATTGTTCACGGAACAACCATTACAGTTTTAAACGGATTTAGAAAAATAAATAAAGACCCAAAAGGCGGCTTGTTTGTAACCTCGGGGCTTGGCGGTATGAGTGGTGCACAACCCAAGGCAGGAAATATCGCTGGTTGTGTAACAGTTTGTGCAGAAGTGAATAAAAAAGCAACCGAAACCCGCCATAGCCAAGGGTGGGTAGACGAAGTTATTTCAGATTTAGATAAGCTTACTAAACGTGTAAAAGAAGCTACCGCCAATAAGGAGACAGTTTCAATCGCCTTTGATGGAAATGTTGTAGAAGTTTGGGAAAAATTTGCTGCCGAAAACATAAAAATAGACTTAGGTAGCGATCAAACTTCACTGCACAATCCGTGGGCTGGCGGGTACTACCCTGTAGGTCTTTCGTATGAAGAAGCTAACGAAATGATGGCCAACAACCCCGAAGAATTTAAAAAAGAGGTTCAAAGTAGTTTACGGCGTCAAGTAACAGCAATTAATAAACACACGGCTAACGGCACTTACTTTTTCGATTACGGAAATGCATTTTTACTCGAAGCTTCGCGCGCTGGCGCCGATGTTCTTTCAAACGAAAAGCAAAAAGAGTTTAAATACCCATCGTATGTACAAGATATTATGGGGCCAATGTGTTTTGATTTTGGGTTCGGACCTTTCCGTTGGGTTTGTGCCTCTGGAAAGCCCGAAGATCTTCAAAAAACAGATGATATTGCCTGCGAAGTTTTAGAGAAATTAATGAAAAATTCGCCTGCCGAAATTCAGCAGCAAATGCAAGATAATATTACATGGATAAAGGGCGCACAGGAAAACAAATTGGTTGTAGGTTCGCAAGCACGTATTCTCTATGCCGATGCTGATGGACGCGTGCAAATTGCTTCGGCATTTAATAAGGCTATTTCCGAAGGAAAAATTGGTCCTGTTGTTTTAGGTCGCGATCACCACGATGTATCGGGAACAGACTCACCCTATCGCGAAACTTCAAATATTTATGACGGCAGTCGCTTTACAGCCGATATGGCCATACAAAATGTAATAGGCGATGGTTTCCGCGGGGCAACCTGGGTAAGTATACACAACGGTGGCGGCGTTGGCTGGGGCGAAGTAATTAATGGAGGTTTCGGAATGGTTCTTGATGGTAGTAATGAAGCGCAACAACGGTTAGAAAATATGCTTTTTTGGGATGTAAATAACGGAATAGCAAGACGTAGTTGGGCACGAAATGACGAAGCCGTATTTGCTATTAAACGAGCTATGGATAACAATCCAAATTTAAAAGTTACACTTCCAAATTTTGTTGATGATAAATTATTCGAATAAAATATAGAATTATGAAAACATTAAAATTTTTACCACTGTTGATGGTTGTTTTATTTACGTCTTGTTCAACTGTGCGGGTTGCAACCGATTTTGATAAGGATGTAAATTTTAACCAATACAATTCTTTCGCTTTTTTTAAACCCGGTATTGATAAAGCTGAAATTTCAGACCTAGATAAAAAACGAATTCTTCGCGCTATTGATGCAAATTTATCGATGAAGGGCATGGAAAAATCTAAAACCCCCGACTTACTTGTAAGTATATTTACTAAGCAACGCGAACGCGTAGATGTTTACAATAACAGATTTGGCTATGGTTGGGGATGGCATCCATGGTACTACGGCACCTACTACGGCGGAAACACCGTATCGCGCACTTCTGAAGGCACGCTGTATATCGATTTAATTGATGCCAAAACAAACAACTTGGTTTGGCAAGGAATGGGTAAGGCAGATTTGGTGACCGAAAGTATTGAACGTAAGGAGGAGCGTATTCGCGAAATAGTCGCAAAAATATTAGCCGAATATCCCCCCGGTGTATCTAAATAAAAATTTAAAAACTCCTCATTGTAGGAGTTTTTTTTTGTTAAAAACTCAAAAAAAACGGTGTAAAATTAAATAGTTACGTTAAGATAACCTCAAATAGGATAGTATTAAGATTTCTGAAAGTTCCTCTCAATTACCTTTGTTGTATAAACGTAAAACAATATGTCTATACTAACCATTATTCTTAATATTCTGTTGCCGCCTTTAGCGGTGTTTTTAAAACACGGATTAGGAAAAAATTTTATAATTAATCTAATATTAACCATCATTTTATGGCTGCCAGGAGTGATCCACGCATTCATTGTAAATGATTAAACAACCAAAATTTTATGAAAAAGATAATAATACCCTTGTTAGCAATTGCAGTAACCATAATGAGTTGCGATATTGACAAAAAGGGAAAAGTAGATTTACCCGAAGTTGACGTTGATGTGGAAGATGGAAATCTCCCAAAATTTGATGTTGATTGGGCAGACGTTGATGTTTCCACAACTACAAAAACTGTAGAAGTACCAAAAGTTGTAGTTGTAATGGAAGAAGAAGAAGTTGAAGTACCTACTATTGATGTAGATATGCCCGATGAAGGCGAAAAATTTGAGCAAGACTTGGTAGTAGAAGCCGAAGTTGAAAACGTTGAGCACGATATAAACATTCGCGAAATTCGCGCATCTAATAAGCGTCTATACGTAATTGCAACTCTCGAAGAGCTTGAAACTGATATTGGTGACAAAAAGATGAGAGTTCAAGATCAAGTTTCTTTAAACGCTCCAGATTTAGATGTAAAATATATTGTTGTAGGTAAGAAACCTAATAGAATTTTTAACAACCGAAACATGTATGTAAATTCTATGAATGATCTTCCGAGCAACGTGAAAAATGCAGAAGTTATTTATACAAAATAACCTCTTATTTCAATAGAAAATAGTAAAAAAACCCTCTTTCGAGGGTTTTTTTAATAGTTTAAAATAGATTCTATCTTCTTCTTTACTTTTTCGGTTGAAGGAATCATTGCTTCCTCCAACGTTGAATTTAGCGGAATGGCAGGCATATTTTCTGAACCAATTAACATTACCGGCGCATCCAATTGTTGAAAGCATTCTTCTTGGATTCTTCCTTGTAAACTACGTGAAAATCCATTTTCAGAAGGCTCTTCAGTAACTACCAAACACTTTCCACATTTTATTACACTCTTAAAAATAGTTTCATAGTCTATTGGGTGAAGCGTTCTTAAATCTACAACTTCAATTTTATCTTGCATCCCGAGTTCTTCGGAAGCATTCATAGCCCAATGCACTCCCATACCATAGGTAATAATTGAAAGAGTTTCTTCCTCTTCTTGTTTCCAAATTTCTTGTAAAACCCACGCTTTACCAAAGGGTAAAATATAATCTTCAGAAGGCATTATCGAGGTTGCTCCTTTTGTACCTTTTACTTTACTCCAATACAGCCCTTTGTGTTCAAAAATTACAACAGGATTTGGGTCGTAATAAGCTGCTTTCATCAATCCTTTTAAATCGGCTCCATTACTAGGATAAGCAATTTTTAACCCACGAATATTAGTCACCACACTTTCTACAGATGAAGAGTGGTACGGCCCACCGCTACCATACGCGCCAATAGGAACACGCAACACCATGGACACCGGCCATTTTCCTTCCGATAGGTAACAACTACGGCTCACTTCGGTAAATAACTGGTTAAGTCCTGGCCAAATATAATCGGCAAATTGTACCTCAACGATAGGTTTTAAGCCCACAGCACTCATCCCAACTGTACTACCAACAATAAATGCCTCTTGAATTGGTGTGTTAAAAACGCGATTATCGCCAAATTTTTCGGCTAAAGTTGCGGCTTCTCTAAATACACCACCTAATCTTCTACCCACATCTTGCCCGTACAACAAACATTCTTTGTGCTTTGCCATCAATTCTTCAATGGCAAAAAGGGCGCAATCTACCATAACCACTTTTTCTGCCCCGGCAGGACTGCGGTCGCCCACCTCTTCGGTAATTTCGGTGGGGGCAAAATCATGGGTAAATAAATCTTCGGGTTTTGGGTCTTCGGCTTTTAGCGCTTTTTTTAAACTTAAAGCAACCTCGTTTTTTGCATCTTTTTCAATTGCTGAAATATCCTTTTCAGAAAAACCATTTTCAATTAAAAGTTTTTTCAATTTAGGGTAAGGATCGCGGCTGCGTGCTTCATCTAAATCGTCTCTATAAAACTCCATTCGCACTCCCGAAGTATGATGATTTAACAACGGTACTTTGGCGTGTACTAAAAACGGTCGTCTTTCAGTTCTAATTTTTGAAATTACATCCTGAATTGTATTATAACTTTCTTCAAAGTTGGTTCCATCGATGGTGATGGCCTCCAACCCTTTAAAACCTTTGGCGTATTCAAAAGCATTTTGAGCTCTTGTTTCTTCGGCATTTGCCGAAATATCCCAACCGTTATCCTGCACTAAATAAAGAATGGGCAACTTTTTTAACACTGCCATTTGGAAAGCTTCGGCTACTTCGCCTTCGGTTACCGAAGCATCACCAAGACTACAAACCACAACAGGCGCTTCAGCTTTATCGTCCAATTGCTCATTTGCGTTTAATCCCTCAGCCTCTTTGTACCAAAACCCCATTGCAACTCCAGTTGCCGGAATTGCCTGCATTCCTGTTGCCGAACTTTGATGCGGAATTTTAGGTTTATCAATATCGTTTAAACTAGCGTGCGAATAATATGTACGTCCGCCCGAAAATGGATCGTCCTTTTTTGCCAATACCTGTAACATTAACTCGTAAGGCGTCATACCAATGGACAGCAAAATGGAGTCGTCTCGGTAATACGGAAAAACATAATCTTGTGGCAAAAGTTGCATCCCTACTGCAATTTGTATCACCTCGTGCCCGCGTGAGGTAGCGTGCACATATTTTGAAACGGTTTTAAAATTTTCCTCATAAAGCTCTGTCATCGACTTGGCGGTAACCAAGTTTTTGAAAGCTTTTTTTAATATATTTTTTGAAATATCCACTTTTTTATTCTTAACGAGGTCTCGACTGCGCTCGACCTGACATTATTATATCGTCTTTTTTACATCAAATTGTTCCATATAATCGGCAATTCTTCTTAAAAAAGAACCTGCCAGATAACCGTCTACTATTCTGTGGTCGAAGGAAAGCGAAAGATACATCATTTGGCGAATTTCAATGGTATCGCCATCTTCTCTTTCCATTACTTCGGCACGTTTTTTAATTATCCCGGTGGCCAAGATTGCCGCTTCTGGTTGATTGATTATGGGCGTGCCCATTAAACTGCCAAAGGTCCCCACATTACTTATTGTAAAAGTGCTGCCTTTTGTATCATCGCCTTTTAGTTTATTGTTTCGTGCTTTGTCTACAAGAATATTTGTTGCAGCAGCCAATTCATTTAAATTCATTTTATCGGCGTTTTTAACTACGGGCACGATTAAATTTCCCGACGGAAGCGCCGTTGCCATCCCTATATTAACCTCGTCTTTTACGATAATATTTTTTCCATCGAGAGATGAATTAATCATCGGAAAATCTTTTATTGCTTTGGCAACACATTCAACAAATAACGGAGTAAACGTGAGTTTTTCGCCGTATTTCTTCTGAAAATCTGCTTTGTTTTTATTACGCCAATTTACCATATTGGTCATATCGGCTTCTACGTATGCAGTTACATGGGGTGATGTGTGTTTTGAAAAAACCATATGGTCTGAAATCATTTGACGCATACGATCCATTTCTACAATTTTCCCTTTTCCCTTATCAAATTGTAAGTCGGGAACTTGAAACCCCGAAACTTCGGGAACAGCTTGCGCAAATTGAAAGGGACGACCACTTTCTAAATAATTAGAAACATCACTTTTACGCAAACGGCCGTCTTTTCCGGTGCCAGAAATTCGAGCCAATTCTTCATAACTAATATGATTTTTACGCGCCATACTGTCTACCAATGGCGAAATAAATAGATTCTCGTTTACCTTAAAAGATTGTTGCGACGAAACCGGTTTTGATTGTTGAACTTTTAAAGGTTGCTTTTTCGGTTTTAAACTCGATGCTTTTTCATCTTTAGTAGACTTTGTATTAGGCTTTTTAAGCACATCTCCCTCGGCAAATTCTACCAACGCAATTACCTCGCCTACGGGTACAACATCTTGCGCTTTAAATTTGTGTTCGAGCAATTTACCTGCTGCAGGTGCTGGCACTTCATTATCAACTTTGTCTGTGGCGACTTCTAGCAGCACATCGCCTTCTTCAAAAGAATCGCCTTCGTTGACCAACCAATTTATAATGGTTCCTTCGGTTATGCTTTCGCCCATTTTGGGCATTTTAAATTCTGTTTTTTGCATTTTATATTTCAATATCACACTGTGCGCAGCAGAAGTGTTTTATAAAAATCACAATTTATCTTTTCAATGACCCCCCGACTGCGCTCGGGGGCGCCATTTGTCATTACTCGCGATTTTTAGCTTTAAATTCTTCCAAAGTTTTATAAAAATCTTCCTGTTTGGGTCTATCTTTTGGAATTTCCCTTAACGGCTCAACTTCACGTAAACTATCGTGGCAGTCTGCAGGCAGTTGTTGATATAATTGGGTGCCAGCCGTTTTCCAAGCAATCATTTGGTCAGAAATATCTTTAATAGCCTTCGCCGGGTTGCCAACTATTAATTTCCGATTTGGAAATTTTGTCTCTGCTTTAACAAAACTCATAGCTCCCACGATACACTCATCACCTATCACGGCATCGTCCATAATTACACTGTTCATTCCTATTAAACAATTTTTACCCAAATTGGCACCGTGAATTATAGCTCCGTGACCTACATGAGCGCTTTCTTTAAGCACAATGCTCTTGCCTGGAAACATATGTACCGTACAATTTTCTTGTACATTAACGCCATCTTCTAAAATAATTTCGCCCCAATCGCCACGTATTGCCGCTCCAGGCCCAACATAACAATTTTTCCCAATTATAACGTTGCCTGTAACCGCAGCCAAAGGGTGTATAAAGCTGGATTCATGAATTACTGGAATATGGCCTTTAAAGGAATAAATCATAATTTATTGAAATCTTTTCAAGGTTTCTTTTGTAAAATCGCTTAAAACCAATCGTCCCGAAATTACGGCTCTTTCGGCAAGCAAGTTATCCCAATTTTCGGTACCGCTCCAAAATACTTTTTTCATTTCTTTCATTGCCTCGGGATTGTAATTGCACAAGTTTTCGGCAAATTGTTGCACGGCCTGGTCTAACTCTTCAACTGTATCGTAAACTTGATTGTACAAGCCTTTGTCTTTTGCCCAATTGGCATCGTAAAAACTGTTGGCATCAATAGCAATCTGGCTAAAACCACTTGTGCCCAATTTACGCTCAACTGCCGGACCTACTACAAAAGGTCCAATACCAACGTTTAATTCGCTTAACTTAATAGCGGCATATTTTGAAGCCATACAATAATCTGTTGCCGAAGCAACGCCCACACCACCACCAACTGTTTTACCTTGAATTCTTCCAATAATAAATTTAGGGCATTTGCGCATTGCGTTTATAACATTGGCAAAACCGCTGAAAAATATTTTTCCTGTTTCGGCATCATTTATATTTATCAATTCATTAAAACTCGCGCCAGCACAAAATGTTCTCTCGCCACCACTTTTAAGAATTATAACTTTTACCGCATCGTCATTACCAACACTAGTTATTGTATTTGCCAATTTGGCCAATAAGTTGCCCGGCAAACTATTGTGCGCCGGATGAAAAAATTCTATAGTTGCTATTCCGTTTTTTACATCTTGTTTTACGTATGCTTCGTCCATATTTTATTAGTCAGGTTGACTCTATTTTCAAGGTTTACAAATTATTTAATACTACAGACATTTCCTTTTTTTTGGGCTACTAAAATCTTATAAGAAGTTAAATAAGCCCAATATTTAAGGTAAAAATCTCACCACTACAAAATAAACCAACTTTTTGTAATTACGGTAATAAATACAGCTTTTAAAAGCTAGTTTTTTACGGTTTTGTAAAATGAAAGGCCATGGATTATTCGCTAAAACATATCAAAAATATAATGGCGCTTATATCTTTGCTAAAAAACCCGTTTAATGCTTAAAAAATTAAAAGTAGATTTATTTGTTTTTGCAATTGCAATAAGCATACTATTAGCATACTTTTTTCCGCAGCTTGGCGCAACTGGCAGCAAAATACCCTTAAATTTAATAAGCAGTTTGGGGGTATCGCTTATTTTCTTTTTTTACGGACTAAGTATCAATTACGAAGCATTAAAATCTGGACTAAAAAATTGGAAGCTTCACCTAACCGTTCAAAGCTCCACATTTCTTTTATTTCCGGTATTAATTCTACCATTTTACCCTTTGTTTATCGGTACTGAAAACGAGTTACTTTGGTTGGCATTTCTGTTTATAGCGGCATTGCCATCTACGGTATCATCTTCGGTTGTAATGGTTTCCATGGCAAAGGGAAATATATCGGCAGCCATATTTAACGCGAGTATTTCGGGGATATTAGGTATAATTTTAACGCCTCTTTGGATGATGCCATTTATTTTAAAAACAGACGTGGCTTTCGATTTTTCAACTATATACTTTAAGTTATTTTCTGAAATATTATTGCCACTAATTTTAGGGCTTTTTTTGAAGAGATTTTTTGGCGTTTGGGCACAGCGACACAAAAAGCTATTAAGCTTCTTCGATAAATTTGTCATTCTTTTAATTATCTACAAAAGCTTTGCACAATCTTTTTATGATGAAATTTTCAGCAGTGTATCCCTTTTAGAAATAATAGCCATTATAGGCTTGGTAATTCTACTGTTTTTTAGTGTTTATGCACTTACCGGTTGGATAGGGAAGCTCCTAAATTTTAATCGCGCCGATAGTATTACAAATCAATTTTGTGGAACTAAAAAATCATTGGTTCACGGCACTGTATTTTCCAAAGCGCTTTTTGGGCAAACTAGTGTAATAGGAATTATTTTACTTCCACTTATGCTTTATCACGCCATACAAATTTTGATAATTAGTGTAATAGCCGCCAAAAAAGGAAAAGAAATTAAAACAGATTTTTAAATAAAAAACCTCCACAGCAATAGTTATATAACCCTAAAACAAAAACCGCCCACTAAAGCAGGCGGTTTTTCTCGTAAAAGGCAAATAAGTTTAAATAAGTCCAAACTGTTCAAAATGGTGGTTTAGGTGTTTGCGGTCTAGCAAACTCCATTCGTATCTATTCAATTCACCAAAAACTATATTTTTTAAAACCGCATCTGGATTGTCTTTAAAGAAGTTTTGATAAGCTTCTCTTTCTTCCAGAAATTTTTCTTTTGCCGTTGCTAAATCGGGGTGATTTAATTTGGGCAATGTATCTTTTTCCAACAGTGGAAATTTTGAGTTACGCGGAAATTTTTCATAATTATAAAGACTAGCGTGTACTTTATCCAAAATCTTTTCGGGGGTAACCACTTCAAAATCTTGAATTTTACCCGAAGCAATTTTATAGGTATATTCTAAATGCTCCAACATATGTTGAGGCGTCATAATTCCCCATTTTGGCTTTGCATCTTCGGTTAATTTATTCACCAATTCCTTAACTTTTTCGTCGGTCATTTCAACAAAGGTCTCTTGTTTCTTTTGTACCATTGTTAAAATTGTAGCGATAGCTACCAATTCGTCTTCGGCATCAAAAACCTCGACAAACCATTTTACAATTCCGCTAGGATGTTCGGCCGAAGCCACATCGCGATCTACTTTCTGCTTGCACGTTAAGCGCACGTAAATAGTGTCGTTATGGTACAACGGACGCAAGAAACGACAATCTTCCAAGCCGTAATTTGCTGCTACCGGTCCTTTGTTTGGATACACAAAAAGTCCAGCCGCTGCCGCAATTATAAAGTAGCCGTGCGCAGTGCGTTTTTCAAAAATACTGCCATCGAGCGAAGTTATATCGGTATGTGCATAAAAGTGGTCCCAAGTGAGGTTGGCAAAATTTGTAATATCGGCATCGGTAAGCGTTCGTTTATGTGTTTTAAGCGACATTCCCGGCTCAATATCTTCCCAGTGATATTTAAAAGGGTGTTGTGCTGCCTCTTTATATTTTGCATTTGCTTGATAGATACCTGTAATTTCGGTTAAAGTAGTTGGCGAACCTTGTATTGCCGTACGCTGCAAATAATGCTTTATACCGCGCATTCCGCCCATTTCTTCACCCCCGCCGGCGCGCCCTGGACCACCGTGAACCAAGTTGGGCAGTGGGGAACCGTGTCCTGTGCTTTCTTTAGCACTTTCACGATTTATCACCAATATACGACCGTGATGCGATGCTGCATTTATTACGTACTCCTTTGCAATTTTGTCGTCGTTAGTAGCAATAGATGACACAAGTGAACCTTTACCCATTTGTGCTAAAGTAATGGCCTCATCGAGATTTTTATAAGGCATAATGGTACTAACCGGACCAAAAGCTTCGGTTTCGTGCACAGCCAAATTTTTCAACGGATTGTCTTCGCGAAGCAAGATTGGCGCGAGGAAAGCTCCTTTTTTAGCATCGGCACCTATTACTTCAATTTTATCTAAATCGCCATAAACAATACGGGCGGTTTTGGTCATTTCTTCAACGCGTTCTTTAACCTCTTTCACTTGGTCTTTACTTACCAAAGAGCCCATACGCACTTCCTTTAAACGTGGATCGCCAATAGTTACTTTAGACAGGGCATTGCCCAGTGCTATTTGTACGTCTTCAACTAATTTTTCGGGAACGATAACCCGACGAATTGCAGTACATTTTTGCCCGCATTTAACCGTCATTTCGTTTCGTACTTCTTTTATAAAAAGGTCGAATTCTGGCGTTCCAGGAACGGCATCTTCACCTAAAACAGAAGCATTTAAACTATCGGCTTCCATAGTAAAGGGCACTGCTTCTTCAATTATTCGGCTATGAGCTTTTAACATTCGTCCGGTAGTTGCCGACCCGGTAAATGTTACAACATCTTGCGATTCTACTGTGTCCAAAATATTCCGCGCCGAACCCGTTATAAGTTGCAAAGCACCTTCGGGTAAGATACCCGAAGCGATAATTTCGCGCACGACAGCTTCGGTTAAAAACGATGTATTTGTAGCCGGTTTTACAACAGCGGGAACTCCTGCCATCCAATTTACGGCACATTTCTCCAGCATGCCCCAAACAGGAAAGTTAAACGCGTTTATATGAACAGCTACTCCGCGTTTTGGCACCATAATATGGTGAGCCATAAACCGGCCACCTCGCGACAAATCTATTGGGTCGCCTTCAACGTGATACGATTGGTTTGGAAATAATTTTCTTAGGGAGGCATTGGCAAACAAGTTTCCAAAACCGCCTTCAATATCGATCCAACTATCAACCTTTGTTGCACCGGTACGATAACTTATTTCGTAGAAATTGGCTTTCTTTTTCACTAAATGAAGCGCTAAAGCCTTAAGCATATTTCCTCTTTCTTGAAAAGTCATTTTCCGAAGTACCTCGCCTCCTTTGGTTCTTCCATATTGAAGAATTTCACTAAAATCGAGTCCTTCGGTATCTGAAAGGGCAACAACTTCACCAGTAATTGCGTCATGCATAGGCACGCCTTCACCTTTACCGGTAATCCATTGTCCTGTTACGTAATTATGTAGTTTTTTCATTTTAAAATATTTTTATTTATCCACATTTAAGCAGAAAAACAATTTTTATACTCGTTCAATTATTGCAGCATAGCCCTGCCCCACGCCCACACACATAGTAATTAATGCATAGCGTTTATTTTGCTCGTGTAATTCAATTGCTGCCGAAAGCGCCGTACGAGTTCCCGTAACGCCCAACGGATGCCCAATAGCAATAGCACCCCCATTAGGGTTTAACCTTGGGTCATCATCTTTTAATCCCCAAGCGCGCGTACAAGCCAGCGCCTGTGCCGCAAAAGCTTCATTAAGTTCAATAATATCAATATCGTCCATGGTTAAGCCTGCTTTATCCAAAGCTTTGTTTGAAGCCTCTACAGGACCAATACCCATAATTCTTGGTTCTACACCCACCACTGCCGAACTTACAATTCTTGCCAATGGGTTTAAGTTATATTCCTTAACAGCTTTTTCTGAAGCTATAATTGTGGCAGCAGCACCATCATTCAATCCTGAAGAATTTCCTGCGGTTACACTTCCACCTTCGCGTTTAAAAGCAGGTCTTAATTTTCCTAAAACTTCTAAAGTGGTTGAAGGTTTTATAAATTCATCTTTTGAAAATAGAATAGGATCTTTTTTTCGCTGCGGAATTTCTACAGTTACAATTTCTTTTGCCAACCTTCCATTTTCCTGAGCTTTTGTAGCTTTTTGCTGACTCCAAAGTGCAAACTTGTCTTGATCTTCTCTCGAAATATTATATTTCTCAACAAGATTTTCGGCAGTATTTCCCATACCATCGGTACCGTACATTTGGTCCATTTTTGGATTTACAAAACGCCACCCAAAACTCGAATCGTACATTTTGGCATCGTTACCAAATGCTTTTGAAGGCTTTGCAACAACGTAGGGTCCGCGTGTCATATTTTCAACGCCGCCCGAAATAAATAAATCTCCATCCCCAGCTTTAATGGCACGATTTGCATGAATTATCGCCGAGAGTCCGCTACTGCATAGACGGTTTACAGTCTCTCCCGGAACGGTTACCGGCAATCCCGCCAAAAGAGCTGCCATACGCGCTACATTTCGGTTGTCTTCGCCCGCTTGGTTAGCACAACCTAAAATAACATCATTATAGGCTTCCTTCGGAATATTTGGATTTCGTTTTACTATTTCGGCAATTACCAATGCTGCCAAATCATCTGTCCTTACTGTGCTTAGTGCTCCGTGGTAATTTCCTATAGGGGTTCTAATACCGTCAATTATATATGCGTTTTCCAAAATTTTATTTTTAAATATTATCTATAATACTGAATGTATATTTTTTTAAAAGCGACTGCTGTACTCAAGCCATTTAATTAAAAATTGCTGAAAACGTATCGCCCAATTGAATATCGCCTGTTTTATAACCTTTCATAAACCATTTCATTCGTTGCTCTGAGGTGCCGTGCGTAAAACTATCGGGAACCACATCGCCACGGGTTCTTTTTTGAATAGCATCGTCGCCAACGGCGTTGGCTGCACTTAAGGCCTCTTCAATATCACCTTCTTCCAAATATTTTTGATTGTAATGCGCCCAAAGTCCCGCATAAAAATCGGCTTGAAGCTCCAAAGCTACCGAAAGTTTATTGGCTTCACTTTTATTTTGTTGCTGTAGTTGCCTCACCTTGCCCGAGGTGCCCAATAGCGTTTGTACATGGTGTCCTATTTCATGAGCAGTAACGTAAGCAATGGCAAAGTCGCCACCTTTGGCGCCAAACCTTCTTTTTAATTCGTCAAAAAAAGCTAAGTCCATATATACTTTTTGATCTGCAGGACAATAAAATGGACCCGATGCCGAGCTTGCGCTTCCGCAGGCGGTATTTACAGCATCTGTAAATAGTACCATGGTAGGTTCTTTGTAGTTTCCGAGGTTGTTTTGAGCGAAAATTTGATTCCAAACGTCCTCAGTATCGGCCAATACGGTAGCCATAAAATCACCCATTTCTTTTTCTTGAGCGGTAAGCTCTCTTTGTTCGGTTTGTTGAATAGATTGGCTGTTACCAATTTGTTCCACTAAAGGTGCTAATTGCTGTCCTGTTTCACCACCAAAAAACTGAAGCGCAATTACAATTAAGGCAACTACACCACCCCCAGCTACTAATTTTCCTTTCCCGCTCATACCACGGCGGTCATCTAAATTGCTGCTTTTTCTTCTACCTTTCCATTTCATAATTGTATGCTTTTAAAGTTTTTTACTCCCAATCTTTGCTCGTTCTATAAACAACCCCTTTAAACAATGCTACTAGCTCATCGCCTCGTTTTACTTCAACAATATTAAAGCCCAGTTTACTGCCAACCTCTTCAATTACCGACTCGGCAATTAGGTAATCACCCTCGTTTAAAGCTTTTATGTGATTAATAGAGGTTTCTATAGAAACGGCGTACTTTCCGTGGGTATTGGCTGCAAAGCCAAAAGCGGTATCGGCCAAACTGTAACTTATGCCTCCGTGCGCTTTATTCATACTGTTTAGCATTTCTTTTCGAACCGTCATTGCTACTTTACACCTACCTTTTTCAACTTCTAAAATTTCAATACCCAACCAGGAGCTAAAAGCATCCTGATTTAACATTTTTACCGGTATTTTTTTAGAATCGAGCATTAAAAAAAGGTTTTGTTTTCACGATTTAACTTTCTTAAAATTGGCGAGCATCTGTAACGATCTTCGTGATATTCATCGTAAAGTTGGTCCATTTTTGTTACGCACCAGTCAATTCCTTTTTCATCTGCCCAAGCTAGTAATCCTTTGGGGTAATTTACCCCTTTAGTCATGGCATTGTCTATATCTTCTGCCGAAGCGATATTCCAAAAAAGCGCATCTGCGGCTTCATTTATTAGCATTACGAGAATGCGATTAAAAATTTGTTTAGATTTTTCAGAAGATGAAGACCACTCGGCTGTACTTTTGCTAGCATTTTCTGAATAATCATAAAACCCCTTTCCGCTTTTTCTTCCTAAGTAACCAGCCTCTGCAAACCGTTTTTGAGTAAATGAAGGCTTATAGCGAGGATCGAAGTAGAAGGCTTTAAAAACGGTTTCGGTAACCGTATAATTAACGTCGTTTCCAATAAAATCCATCAATTCAAAAGGGCCCATCCTAAAACCGCCAATCTCTTTCATTGCGGTATCAATTTTGGCAAAAGATGCGATGCCTTCTTCATAAATCCGAAGTGCTTCACCGTAAAAAGGACGTGCAACTCTGTTTACAATAAACCCAGGCGTATCTTTGGCTACAGCCACAGTTTTAGTCCAATCTTTTATTGTTTTAACCGAAATGTTTAAAGTCTCTTCCGAAGTTTGAATTGCAGGAATCACCTCAACCAATTTCATTAATGGCGCGGGGTTGAAAAAGTGGATCCCTATGCAACGCTCGGGTTTTTCGAGCGCCGAAGCAATTGAAGCAATAGATAATGACGATGTATTTGAAGCAATGATACAATCATCACTCACAAATTTTTCGAGGGTAGAAAACACGTTTTTCTTAATATCTAAATTTTCGACAATTGCTTCAATTGTAAGTTGCGAATCTTTTAATTCTCTAAGCGTATCTACGTATTGAATATTATTTTGAATGCGCTCTTTTTCGGCAGTATCAATTCTTTCTTTTTCAACTAACCGATTTAAAATTTTATTTAAATCTTTTTCGGCTTTTTTAAGAGCTTCTGTTTTGGTATCGTATAATTTTACGGTACAGCCCGCAGTTGCCGCCACTTGTGCAATGCCAGCCCCCATGGTTCCTGCTCCTATAATTCCAACTTTTTTAATTAACGATTGCTCATTAACAATTTTTGATTTTTGATTTTCCAAGTTATTGAATTTTATTTTTTTTAGCAGTCTTGTGACAATCGAAACAAACTGATTGCCAATTGCTGATTTTTCACTTTATTAAATATTGGTTTTGTTTGAAGCTGTTTTTTTACTGGCGACAAAAATCGTTAATCATTTCCCTTTAAATTCTGGCTTTCTTTTGTTTACAAAGGCATCTACACCTTCGGCGTAATCGTCACTTTGTGCAGCTTCAATTTGCAATTTGCTTTCTAAATTTAATTGCTCCTCTAAAGTGTTTTGCATTGACTTATTTAACAAACGTTTGGTTAAACCCAAGGCTTTTGTGGGCATATGCGCCATAGTGTTTGCAGTGCTAATTACTTCATCTAAAAAACTTTCAGAAGAAACAACCTTGTAAACCATCCCCAGTTTTTCGGCATCTTGTGCCGAAACTTTATCGCCCAACATCATTAATGCCGAAGCTTTTTGAAAACCAATTAATCGTGGTAAAAAGAAGGTGCCAGCACTATCGGGCACCAAGCCAATTTTACTAAAAGCTTGAATAAAACTAGCATTTTCTGAAGCAATTACAAGGTCGCATGCCAAAGCAATATTTGCTCCTGCGCCAGCCGCAACACCGTTTACAGCACCAATAATTGGTTTTTCAATTTTTCTGATGCGCGAAATAATTGGGTTGTAATGTTCTTCGAGAATTTTTTTAAACCCCGGATTTAATTCGGGCGAGGTTACTTCTTTTAAATCTTGGCCTGCGCAAAACGCTTTTCCGTTACCAGTTATCACAATAGCCCGAACGTCTGGATTTTTTTCGCAGGCGTCCAATTCATCTTGAAGTAATAGCGCCATTTCGCGATTAAAACTGTTAAACACTTCGGGGCGATTAAGCGTTAAAGTAGCTACATTGTTTTTTATAAGAGTAGTGATTGACTTTTGCATGTAATAATAATTTCTGTTTGTAAATTATTGCGCCCCAAAAGCGCAATAAAACTTCAAATTTTATAATTTTTCAACTCGCATAATTCGCAAGTTTGAGTTTTATAGTCTAACTATTTTAAACATTTAAAATAATCAAACGGTTCGTGGCAATCATCGCATTTAAAAAGTGCTTTGCAAGCCGTAGAACCAAATTGACTCACCAAATGTGTATTTGTACTGGCACATTGCGGACATTTCACAAGTTTTTTTTCGCCAAGTAAAACATCTTTATCGTGTGTTTCTGAAAGTGGCCGCGCAATACCGTATTCTTCCATTTTCTGAAGTCCTTCTTCGCTAATCCAATCTGTAGACCAGGCTGGGGATAACACCAATTCTACAGAAACTTTCTTCCCTATTTTCGCAAACGCTGCAGTTAAATCGTCTGCAATTACATCCATTGCAGGACAACCCGAATAGGTTGGCGTAAGTTTTATTTTTACAATATTATCTTTTTCTACAGCCTCGCGAATAACGCCCAAATCCAGTACTGTTAACACAGGAATCTCTGGATCTGAAACCGTTTTCAGCACAGGGATTAAATGTTTTTCTATATTGGTTTCGGTAAGGGTCATTTTATTCTTTTTACAAGCGTTTAAAATACTTAATTACGCCATAAATTTCTACCACTGCATATTTGGGTAGGTACGCTGCATGTATTGAAGATCTGCCAAAATGTACCCCATATGTTCAGTGTGAACACCTTCTTTTCCACCTTTATTAAAATATTTATTTTCGGGTACTGCAAGTGTTGCTTCTTTTAAAATTTCGGAAACTTGACTGTAATAACTTTCTTTAAAAGCTGAAATATCAATTCCTATTCCTTCTTCTACCATTGCATTTTCGGCATCGGTCATATAAAAAAGTTCGTCTGTAAAACGCCACAAATCGTTAATTGCTTCTTGCATTTTTTGATTGCTCTCCTCTGTTCCGTCGCCTAAGCGTTTAATCCAATCTCCTGAGAAACGTTTGTGATAGCTTACTTCTTTTATACTCTTTTTAGCAATGGCAGCTAGGGTTTCGTCTTCGCTATTTTGAAGTTTTTCCAATAACATAAAGTGGTAAACATCAAACAGAAATTGACGACCAATTACATATCCAAAATGTGTATTTGGCTGCTCAACTAATAAACAATTTTTATATTCACGTTCAATTCTTAAAAAAGCGATATCATCTTCGGTTTTACCATCGCCTGCAAGTTTTGCTGCATATTGATAGTAACTTCGGGTTTGCCCAAGCAAATCTAATGATATGTTTGTTAGGGCAATATCGGTTTCAAGATTTGGACCGTGCCCACAAAGCTCTCCCAATCGCTGTGCGAGAATTAATGAATTATCTGCTATTGTTAATATATAATTCTCGAGAAGTCGAGAATCTTTTAATGTTGAGCTCATATTTTAAAATTTATTCCCTGTGGGGAATTTGTTTGTTTTTAAAAATAAATAAGTCTTGTTTAGGGTAAGACTTATTTTAAACCAATCGGTAATGTACCTTCAAATAAATTCACAATAGCCAATAATTAATGTTTAAAAAAACAACCGTTTTGACTATTTGTATTTCGAAGGATTTACATATGCTTCACCTCGTCGGGCAAGTCGTAAAACGTGGGGTGGCGGTACACTTTATCTTGTGCCGGTTCAAACATTTCGCCATTGTGTTCGGGGTTTGAAGCCGTAATATTTTTACTTTCTACCACCCAAATACTTACGCCTTCGTTACGGCGCGTATATACATCGCGAGCATTTTCTAAAGCCATTTCCGCATCGGCGGCGTGAAGACTTCCAAAATGACGGTGTTCGAGTCCGTTTTTACTGCGAACAAATATTTCCCAAAGGGGCCAATTTTTAGACATAATTTTATGTGTTTAACGCAAGATTATTTTTTTAAAAAACCACAAATTTATATTTAACTCGTGGGTCTTATTAGTCTTGGTATTTTTTCTATATTGCTTGTTTTAACTTATTTGCTTCTTTTTTTTCGGCATAGGCCATAGCGGCATCGCGCACCCATTTACCGTTATTCCAAGCATCCACTCTGGCGCCTAAGCGTTCTTTATTGCACGGGCCGTGACCTTTCACAACCTGCCAAAACTCATCCCAGTCAATTTCACCAAAATCATAATGGCCTGTTTCCTCATTCCATTTTAAATCAGGGTCGGGGATTGTAAGGCCTAAAATATCGGCTTGTGGTACAGTTTGGTCAATAAACTGTTGTCTTAATTCATCATTACTTTTACGCTTAAGCTTCCATTTCATGGATTGTTCTGTATGAATAGATTCGGCATCGGTTGGCCCTAACATCATTAAGCTTGGCCACCACCATCTGTTAAGGGCATCTTGCGCCATCGCTTTTTGCTCTTCGGTTCCGCGACAAAGGGTTAGCATAATTTCATACCCTTGTCGTTGATGAAAACTCTCTTCCTTACAAACACGCACCATAGCCCGGGCATACGGTCCAAACGATGTGTTGCAAAGCGGTACTTGGTTAATAATTGCAGCGCCGTCTACCAGCCAGCCTATAGCGCCCATATCGGCCCAAGTAATGGTTGGATAGTTAAAAATTGAAGAGTATTTTGCTTTTCCGCTGTGCAGTTGTTCGTATAATTCATCGCGAGAAATCCCTAAAGTTTCACACGCCGAATACAAATACAATCCGTGGCCTGCTTCGTCTTGCACTTTTGCAAGTAATGCAGCTTTTCGCCTAAGGGAAGGGGCACGGGTAATCCAGTTACCTTCGGGCAGCATTCCAATAATTTCGGAGTGTGCGTGCTGGCTCATTTGCCTAATGTGGGTTTGCCTGTATTTTTCGGGCATCCAATCTTTTGGCTCTATCTTTTCATCGCGTGCAATACGCGCTTCAAAAATTGCTTCTAAATTTTTAATTTCCTTTTCGCTCATAACTGCAATTTTATTTAAATCTTCAAAAATTTGAAAATATAAAATATTTATTTTCAATAAAGTACGCCAAATACTTTATACATCAAAATCTACTTTAACCTTTTCAGAAGTTGGAACAGCTTGGCAGCTTAACACAAAGTTTTGCGCAACTTCCTTTTCTTCTAAGGCATAATTAATTTTCATTTCTACATCGCCTTCAACAATTTGACATTTACAAGTACTACAAACACCACCTTTGCAGGCAAAAGGCAAATCGGCTCCCGCCGCCAATGCAGCATCGAGTATATTGTCAAAATCTTTAGTCATTGTAAACTGAAATTCTTTTCCGCCGTCTACAATGGTTACCTCAACACCTTCAACATTTTGTTGCGCAAGGCGCTCGGCGCGTTTTTTATCTTCCTCGGTTAAGCCTGTTACAAAAAGCTCAAAATGAACTAATTCTTTTGGCAAACCTGCTTTAATTAAGTACTTACTTACATAATTAACCATCGCTTCGGGGCCGCATAAAAACACTTCGCTGGTATCGGGTATATCGATAAAAGTTTTGGTTAAAACCTCCATCTTTTCATCGTCAAATCGCCCGTTAAAAAGTTCGATATCGCGACGTTCTTTTGTAAGAAAATAATAAATCTCTAACCTACCAAAGTATTGATTGCGCAACTGCTCTAATGTTTCTTTAAAGATAATAGATTTTGCAGTTTTATTTACATAAAACAATTTGCAGGTTGATTTAGGCTCCAACGCCAAATGTGTTTTAATCATAGACAGCACGGGGGTAATGCCACTTCCGGCTGCAAAAAAGAGATAGTTTTTAGACGCATTTGGGTTTGTATCTACCCCAAAAGTTCCGCTGGGAATCATTACGTCTAAGTAGTCTCCTGCACTCAAACTTGAATTTACAAAGTTTGAAAATTTTCCTTCAGGAATGGTTTTTACTGCCACTTGCCATTGTTTGTCGAGCGGACTGGAACACAAACTGTATGAACGGCGTGTATCTTCGCCATTTATATTGGCTTTTAAAGTTAAATGTTGGCCTTGACGGAATTGAAATTCTTCGGCCAAATTATCGGGGACTTCAAAAGAAATTACTGAACAATCACTAGTTTCTTTATAGATGTCTTTTACTTTTAATTTATGAAATTTTGCCACAGATGGGGTTTAAAAATGGTAAACAAAACTAAGCTTTTTGCTTTAGCTTGCAAGATACAAAAATTAGACTTTTATTGTACAAATATAGCAGGTGGCATTCCACAGTTTTTAACTTCACTTTTTACATAGAAAAAAAACATTTAAATTGGTTTTATAATGATATAATTTCACGTAATGTATGATGCGTAAATCCGACAAAGTTTGGGGGTTAAATCCTACACCTGAAAAAAATATTATTTTTAAAACACTCAGCACGAACTGAAAAAACACATATACACCATGGGATTATTAGATTTTTTATTTGGAAATAAGTCGAAAAAAATTAACGACTTTAAAAACCGAGGCGCAATTATTATCGACGTGCGGAGTAAAGGTGAATACAATAATGGGGCTATTCCGGGGTCAAAAAACATTCCACTGCAGAATATCACTTCAAAAGTAAACGAAATTAAAAAATGGAATAAACCTGTTATTTGTTGCTGTGCCAGCGGTATGCGCAGCGGTAGCGCAGCAAGTATTTTAAAAAGCCAAGGCGTTGAAGCTATGAATGGCGGCGGATGGCACAGTTTGTACCAAAAATTGTAACAAACGCTTGTTAGTCCTTAAAATTACTTTGTATTTTAAATATTTGACAATCAGTTTTTTGTAGCTTTATAAGTGCTAACTAAAAAATTGAAATCATGTATCAATACAAAGCAAAAATTATTTCGGTTTACGATGGCGATACTGTTACAGCAATGGTAGATTTGGGATTTTATCACTTTCAACAAATGAAATTTCGGCTTTACGGCATAGACACCCCCGAGCTACGTGGAGAAGAGCGCGAAGAAGGATTAAAGGTACGCGATATTGTACGCGAAATGATTTTGGATAAAGACGTGATAATCAACAGCTATAAAGACAAACAAGAAAAATACGGGCGTTACCTGGCTAATATTATTATAGACGATATTGATTTAAATGTATGGCTTGTTGAAAACGGCCACGCCAAGGAATATTTGTTATAATTTTAAAGCACGCAATTCGGCTTCACATTCAATTTTGGAGGTATTATATTTTAATGTCCAATCCAAAGCATTGGTTAAAATATATATTTTTTGAAGTTCGGAAATAAGCCTATTTTCTGCATTTGTACGTAAATCTGAAGCTTCAATTTTTTTTCGAAGCGACTTTTCAATTCGCTTTTTAATTTTGTTGTAATCGGCTGCAGTAAATTGATTTAGGTAATCTTGAGTGATATCGTAATACTGGATATCTGGATTTATAGTTAATTCGGGTTCAGGGATGTTTGTGATTGTAACCGTCTTTGTTTGCTCATCAATTTCGGTTTTTACCTTGCTTAAATCGTATGCAATGTTCGCTTTTGCATTAACAACTATCATAGCTTTTTTCCGCGAATCGATTAAACCGTACAACAAATCTTTGCTGTCTTTGTAGGTGTAAACTTGGGCAAAGCTACCTTCGGTAACAACCAGTTTACCCACATTTTTTAGCTCCTTTTGTATTAGCGCGGCACTAAGGTGTATAGATTCAAGGTTTTCCTTTTTGTATTCGCAATATTGCAAACCAAAAACAATAACCATGGCAATAATAATTCCGAGCAGAATATTTCGCATTGAAATAAATTTAGATTGAAAGATAAAGAATTTTAACTGAATTTAAAATTCCAAAATGCACGTTTCACAAAAATTATTTTTGAAGAGATTTCTTATATTTTGGTTTTGTACCTTGCCAATATTATGACACGCTTTTTATTTCTATTTTTAATTCTACTTTTTAACAACCACCTAATGGTAGCGCAACGTGTTGTACCTGCTAGTCAAAAAGCGCTTGTTGCCGATACGTTTATAGGAATAGATAATTACAGAAATATCTATTTTATAAAAGACGAGGTAATACACAAACAGGGGCTCGAAGGTAATTTTGTATTTACCGATTTGCAATTGGGGCGTATCGCTACGGTCGATATTATTAATCCGCTAAAAGTGGTTGTGTTCTTTGAAGATACCAATACGGTTGTCTTTTTAGACAATAACTTAAACGAAATTCAGCGTTTTAATTTTAATAATTTACCCCAATTTTTAAACGTAAGCACAGCTACAAATGCAGGAAATAATAGTTTGTGGATTTGTAATGTAGACACCCAACAGCTGGAACTTTACAATTACAATTCAAAAATACAACGCGTGGTTTCGCAACCATTTTCGGGCGCTTTATTATCGCAAGCAAGCAATTTTAACTATTGTTTTATTTTAACCGAAAATAGCCTGCGTGCTTTTAATAGCTACGGAAGTTTGCTAAATGAAATACCGAACGATGGTTTTAAAAAGATAATTCAGCAAAATGAAAACCTTATTGCCTTGAGCGAAAATGAATTGTATTATTTGCACGATTTTGCAAGCCGAAACAGAGAAATAACAACAGAAATTGTAACTTTGACCCTGCCCGAAATTACCATTAAAGACTTGCAGCTTAGCAACGAATTCCTTTATATTTATGACGGCAAAATTTTGCACACTTTTAAATTAATTCCCCCAAAGAAATAACGATTATGCACGTTGCAATAGCAGGAAATATAGGCTCTGGTAAAACCACCCTAACAAGATTATTGGCAAAACATTACAAATGGCAAGCCCATTTTGAAGAGGTTGATGACAACCCTTATTTAGACGACTTTTACAACTCTATGGAGCGCTGGTCTTTTAACCTACAAATTTACTTTTTAAACAGTAGATTTCGCCAAATTTTAGACATACGCGAAAAAGGAAAAAGTGTAATTCAGGATAGAACTATTTATGAAGATGCAAACATTTTTGCACCCAATTTACACGCCATGGGGCTTATGACCAATCGCGATTTTGAAAACTACAAATCGCTTTTTAATTTAATGGAAAGCGTAACCAAAGGTCCCGATTTACTTATCTATTTGCGCAGTAGCATTCCAAATCTTGTAAGTCAAATTCACAAACGTGGACGCGACTACGAAAACTCAATAAGCATCGATTACCTAAGCAGATTAAATGAACGCTACGAAGCTTGGATTCATGGGTACGATAAAGGCAATCTTATAATTTTGGATGTAGACAAGTTAGACTTTGTGGCAAACCAAGAACATTTGGGAGAGATAATTGAAAAAATTGACGCCGAACTTCACGGTTTGTTTTAAATTTCGATGCACACGTACTGTGCTAAAAGCGTAAAATTTTATAAAATGAAATTCTACGCTTTTTTATTTTCCACTATTGGTAAGTTGTGATATTATATGGTAAAACTTAACGTTTCTCTCACAAAATCTTATCCTAAAATCTACTAATTTGCCTGTTGACAAATATTCTATATGGCATCACTATACGGCAAGAAAATCTACCACCGCGACCTTTCGTGGTTACGCTTTAACCACCGAGTTTTACAAGAAGCGGCAGATAAAAGAAACCCGCTGTACGAGAGAATAAAATTTTTAGCGATATTCTCATCAAATCTCGACGAGTTTTTTAGAGTTCGCGTTTCCGATATTAGACAAATAAAAGCGTTAGATAAACCCTTGCGCAAAAAGCTAATTTCTAAACCCAACAAAGTTTTAAAAGAAATTAAAAAACAGGTTGATATTCAGCAAAATGAATTTGGTGAAATATTTCAAAATGAAATAATCCCCCAATTAGCCAAAGAAGGTATTCACTTAATTAGGCAAGAAGATTTTTCGAGTCATCAAAAAGAAATAGCAACACAATATTACGAAGAACAACTTAAGGCTATAACCAAGGTTAGCTGTAATCCTTGCACCGAAAAAGATTCGGTTTTTGTTAAAAATGAGCGACTTTATTTAGCCGCCAAAACTGGCGAAGATACTTTTACGATGGTAGAAATACCCGATTCCGAACCCAGGTTTTTTGTGTTTCCAAAAGAAGAATCAAATTCGTTTTACGTCACATTTATAGATGATATTTTAAGATATAATCTTCAAAAACAATTTGATAACACAGATACAGATGAGGTAAAATTTCATTCTATAAAAATTTCGCGCGATGCCGAACTTTATATCGAAGACGAATTTTCTGGAAATTTAATGCAAAAAATAAAAAATGCACTTCCTAAGCGAGACACAGGCCAAGCAACCCGCGTTTTAATAGACCCCGAAATGCCCCAGGATTTTCGTGAAATTTTAAAAAAGGTTTTAGACGTAAACCATACCGATGTAGTTTTGGGCGGACGCTATCATAATTTTAAAGATTTTATGAAGTTTCCCAATCCTACGAGCAAACAATTGGAAAACGAAAAATTGCCTCCTTTACCTCATCCTGTTTTATCCAATTGCAATTCGATTTTTGAGGCAATTGATAAAAAAGATCAATTATTGCATTACCCCTACCAAAGTTTTGATCCGGTTATAAAACTTATGGAAGAGGCTGCCACAGACCCGCAAGTAACGACTATTAAGATGACAATTTATCGGGCTGCAGACGAGTCGAAGTTGAACGATGCTATTGCTTTGGCTGCAAAAAACGGCAAAGATGTAACTATTTTTATTGAAGTAAAAGCACGTTTTGACGAACAAAACAATTTAAAATGGGGGGCTATTTTTAAAGAAAATGGCGCACGTGTTATTTACAGTTACCCAGACATAAAAGTACATTCAAAAATACTTTATATTGAAAAAGAAACAAACGGCAAATCCAAGCGATACGCCTACATAGCAACCGGAAACTTTAACGAAAACACTGCTAAACTCTATACAGATTTTGGCTTAATGACAGCACATAAAAAAATAACAAAAGACTTAAAAAAAGTATTTCTGGTTTTAGAAAGAGAACTAATTGTGCCTAAAACAAAACGATTACTCGTATCGCCTTTTACCGCACGAGAAAGATTTACCGCTTTGGTCGAAAATGAAATAGCGCTTGCCAACGCCGGCAAAAAAGGAATAATTACCCTTAAAATGAACAGCTTACAAGACAAAGGTATGATTCAAGAATTATACAAAGCCAGCAATGCAGGAGTAGAAGTGCGTTTATTAATTAGAGGAATTTGTTCGCTAGTGCCCGGTATTGAGGGACAAAGTGAAAATATTTATATAACCAGTATCGTTGATAGGTTTTTAGAGCACGGCCGAATATACATTTTCGGGAACGATGGCGATGAACAAATATACATAGGTTCTGCAGATTGGATGACTCGAAATTTAACCCATAGAATTGAAGTTATCACTCCTATTCTGGATGAAACACATAAAAAAACCATTAGCGACCTTATTGATTTACAATTGCAGGACAATATAAAAGCGCGTATTGTGGATGCCAAACAACAAAATAAATACGTTCAAAATACCAACCCAAAAGTGCAGTCGCAATTGGCTACGTATAGTTATTTTAAAGATGAAATTTTAAATTAAATAAAGTTTAACTCACGGGCGTGTGCAATAGCGGCATCGCTATTTTCTACTAAAAGTACCGGTACCGTTTCATAACTTTTAAACAATCCTTGCACCCGAAGCATTTTTTGTTTGTGATTTACATTTCGCAAATAAATTGCCAAGATACGTTCTGGATGGGCTTCGGCTATTTCGATATAAATATCGGGGTCATGCTCGCCGCTATCGCCAATTAAAATAAACGGTAGTTGAGGATATGTTTTTAAAATATTGATAATCTCTTTCTGCTTTTGGGGTTTTTCGGAAATAGGCTTTTTTAACCATTGTTTTGGCACCAAAGGATTTATAAAATCGCGAAGCAAAATTGGACCTTTTACAAAGCTATTTCTGTTTAAAAACACTTCTAAATATTTATATAAATTCCACGGACTATGGCTTACATAAAACAACGGATTGCTTTCAGCACCTTGTTTTCCATTGTGTAATTTTTCATAAAAATGAGCAGCACCTTCTAACGGAACACGTTTTTCGGCTCGTTTAAAAAAAGTGTTTTTTACAACTTTCCACTTAAAGCGGGAAGTTAACCCTGTGTGAAGAATAGTATCATCAATGTCTGTAATAATGCCAAACTTTGCCTGTTTTGAAGGGATTAAAATTTCCCCTTTAAAAACATTATTCTGTTGAATTTTCCTGCCAGAAGTTTCATTTACAAATGAAATTGTATAATGAAGCCAGCCCTCTTCATCTGTAAGCGTTCTAAGATTTGATAGTTTTTCATCTATCAAAAAATATCCTTGGGTATCGGTAACAGTTTTAATAGTTTGCCCGTTGGGAAGGGTAAGTAATAGTGTTGTGTTTTTAACTTTATCGGTTAAAAAACGTTTCCACGAATTCCAAAGTAAATTAAAAACACCCGTTTTAGATAGGTCAACACCTTCGTCTTCAATCGCCCTGCCTTTTACATACAAATGGCTGTTGGTACCATAACTGCGAAAAGGTATTATTGTGATTGGATCTTTTTTAAAGAAAGTCATTAAAAATACCATGTTTCGGGCCAAAGCCACATTAACAAGAGTCCAAAAGCAATGGTAATTCCAAAGGCTATTCCAACCCATTTTGCCAATTGCCGTGTACCGAGAACAGCTGCCATGATACCTTTAAAAACAAGGTTTGATAGTGATGCCAATAAAATAAGGCGCCACCCTGTTGAAGTATTTAATCCACCAGATTTCATGGTTTGCGAAAGCGACAAGGTAATGGCATCAACATCTGTTAAACCACTAATTATGGCTACTACATAAAGGGCGTCATTTCCGAATTCTTGCTTTGTAAAGGCTACTGCCAATAAAATAGCACCGTATAACAAGCCGAAAATAAGTGCACTTTTAAATTGCGCCGGATTTTCGGGTTCGGGCATTTTATCGTCTTCGCCGTTTTTACTAATTAAATAAAACAAGCCAACACATAAAAGAATCATTAAAACCAAAACGGCAGCGATGGGCAAAATAAGTTCAGGAAGTTTGTTGGGGATAACCACGCCCACTTCTATTAATACGCGTACAAAAGCAATTGCCGAAGCCGCAGTAATAACAAATGCCGCCATAATATTTATAGAGCTACTGTCTTTTGTTTTTCGGGCATAGCTAACGGTGGTTGCAGTACTACTAATTAATCCGCCTAAAACCCCGTTAGAGATAATTCCCACCTTTTTTCCTACAAACTTGTAGATGAAATATCCCACTACGCTTATACCTACAATAAGGGTAACCATAAGCCAAATATTACGCGGATTTAACACATCTAACGGCCCATAAGTTTTATCGGGTAAAATAGGAAGAATGATTAAAGAGATGCCCGCAAATGTCATAATAGCAGCCAGGTCTTTCTCGCTTAGTTTTTCAATAAAACTGTGCAAGCGTTCTTTTAAATATAAAAGCACTGCCATAGTTCCACCCACAATTACTGCAATTACCCTATCGCCCATTACAAGGTAGGCACCCACAGCAAACATAAGTAAAGCAGCAACTTCGGTTGTTTGCCCAATATCGGTTTCGTCGGTTTTTTTAATTTTTATAATATTGGCGGTAACCAAAAGTGCAGTAAGGCAAAGGCCTAAGGCTGGAAGAATATATGGATTATCAAAATCGCGTGCTAAAAATGCCGACAAAACACCCATTACAGAAATTAATGTAAAGGTTCGAACGCCCGCCATTTCGTGATCGCTTTTTTGACGTTGCAATCCTACAAGCATTCCCAATCCAAATGCGATGGCTAATGTAATAAGGTCGTGGTAGTTCATAGCTACCGACAAGATAGCAAAAATTGAATTTAATTTTTATAATGAAATGTAAAAGGAAGAAAAAATGTTTGAGATAAAAACAAAACCCCAAAGGCTTTTAACGCTTCTGGGGTTTTAAAACAAGTATTAAAAGAAAAATTACTATTCCTTATCTTTTATTTTAATTTTCATTCCGTCTACATCTTTTAATTGAGCGCGAACTTCCTCTTCGGTTCCGGTAAACGTTCGTGTTTCTTTCGTTTCTACTCCATTAACCGTTTTTACAATAGTTACGTTGGCTGTTACTTGGTCGTTACTATCATTTTTAAGCATTTCAACAATTGTTTCGGTTTTGTTTTTTAGGTTGTCACCTTCAACAATTGTACTTCCGTTGGTAATGTATTCTACTTGTTTTTCGGTTAAAACCGTTTTATTGCCATCAGCATCGATAACATATACTTCTTCGGTAGTGGTTTCAACTGCTTCTGCTGCGGAAGCATCTACTGTATGCCCTCCTAAAATTGGTGCAATTACAAGTCCAATTAAACACGTTAGTTTTATTAAAATATTCATTGATGGCCCCGATGTATCTTTAAATGGATCACCAACGGTATCGCCCGTTACAGCAGCCTTATGTGCATCACTTCCTTTATAGGTCATTTTGCCATTAATCATTACTCCAGCTTCAAAAGATTTTTTTGCGTTATCCCAAGCGCCTCCTGCGTTATTCTGAAATATCGCCCAAAGCACACCACTCACGGTAACACCTGCCATATAGCCTCCAAGCATTTCGGCAATTGCCATATTATTCATTCCAAAAATCATAGGTACAAAGGCAATAATTATCGGGAAACCAATAGTCATAATACCCGGAAGCAACATTTCTCTTAAAGAAGCTTGGGTTGAAATAGCTACACATTTATCGTATTGTGGCGTACCCGTACCTTCCATAATACCCGGAATTTCCCGAAACTGTCTTCGCACTTCATTAACCATTTGCATAGCTGCTTTTCCAACGGCATTCATAGCCATAGCCGAAAATACAACCGGAATCATTCCTCCTACAAATAGCATAGCTAAGACCGGAGCTTTAAAAATATTAATACCGTCAATTCCTGTAAAGGTTACATAAGCAGCAAATAGCGCTAAAGAAGTTAAGGCCGCCGAAGCAATAGCAAATCCTTTTCCGGTGGCAGCTGTTGTATTACCAACAGAATCTAAAATATCTGTTCGTTCGCGCACTATAGGATCTTGTTCGCTCATTTCGGCAATACCCCCAGCGTTATCACTAATAGGGCCAAAAGCGTCTATTGCCAATTGCATTGCCGTTGTAGCCATCATAGCCGAAGCTGCTAGGGCAACACCGTAAAAGCCTGCAAAAGCATACGATGCCCAAATTGCACCAGCAAAAAGTAAAACTGATGGAAATGTTGAAATCATTCCGGTGGCCAAACCTGCAATAATATTTGTACCTGCACCCGTTGAAGATTGCTGAACTATTTTTAAAATTGGTTTTTTGCCAAGACCCGTGTAATATTCGGTTACCGATGAAATTACAGCCCCTACTACCAATCCAACTAAGGTAGCATAAAACACTCGCATTGAAGATATTTCTTGCAGTCCTTCACCAAAGAAACTCATATTCATAGTTTCGGGAAGCATCCAAAGTACCAGAACAAAGCACGAAATAGCAACTAAAATTATTGAAACCCAGTTACCAATATTTAACGCGCCCATAACTTGAGCTTCTTTAGCATCGTTGCTTTTAATTTTTACAAGCATAGTACCAATTACCGAAATAATTATTCCCGCTCCTGCTATTGCCATAGGTAATAGTACGGGGCCAATGCCTCCAAAATCGTCTACAATTGCACCACCCATGTCTTTTATAACATAGTTTCCTAAAACCATGGCAGCAAGGACAGTAGCCACGTAACTACCAAATAAGTCGGCTCCCATTCCGGCCACATCACCTACGTTATCGCCCACATTATCGGCGATAGTTGCAGGGTTTCTGGGGTCGTCTTCGGGTATACCGGCTTCTACTTTTCCTACGAGGTCGGCGCCCACATCGGCGGCTTTCGTATAAATACCACCTCCCACACGCGCAAATAGCGCAATAGATTCGGCTCCAAGAGAGAATCCTGCTAAGGTTTCTAATACAATTGTCATATCCATTGTATTAGTCCAAACCCCGCCCATAAAATAGTGGAAGAAAAAGATAAAAAAGGCAGTTAGACCCAGTACGGCAAGCCCAGCAACACCAAGCCCCATAACGGTACCACCGCCAAAAGAAATTTTTAAAGCATTGGGTAAACTGGTACGGGCAGCTTGGGTAGTACGCACATTTGTTTTGGTAGCAATTTTCATCCCCATATTACCGGCAAGGGCCGAAAATATAGCGCCAAAAACAAAGGCTACAACTATTAAAATATGTGTAGTAGGAACCACAAAAGACACCACGGCCAAAGCGATACTAACTATAACAACAAAAATGGCAAGTAATCTGTATTCGGCGTTTAAGAAAGCGAGCGCCCCTTCGTAAATGTGGTCGCTAATTTCTTTCATTTTACCATCGCCCGGGTTTTGTTTTAACACCCACGAGCGCTTAACGGCCATAAATACAAGGCCTAATACCGCCATCGCTATGGGCGCATAAATCATAATTGATTCCATAAAATTTTTAGATTTAGGTTAGTTTTGAAATTTTTCAAATCCAAAAATAGGAAAACAGATTGTATTACAAAATAGTGTAACGCAGGAAACCTAACGGTTTGATTGCAAATAAATTTGCGAACCATACTGTTAGGTTTAAAATATTATAGCGCTATGCGCTAAAACTTATATGCTAAAGCACCCGTGAACCTTAGGGGTTTCTTTATATCGCTTTACGCACTGATTGTAAATTTCGACTGCTTCGGTAGCATCACCCCAGCCACCAACGTCTACTTTTTTCTTTTCTAAATCTTTATAAACTTGAAAGAAATGTTCTATTTCACGAACCAAATGCGGATTCATATCAGACAGATCGTCCAAAATGCTCCAGATTGGATCTGAAACAGGAACACAAATAATTTTTTCATCGGGTCCTTTTTCATCGGCCATATGGAATACACCAATAGGTTTTACTTCCATAACACACATGGGGAAAGTAGGCTCGCCACCAAGTACCAATACATCTAAAGGATCGCCATCTAAAGCTAAAGTTTCGGGTATAAAACCGTAATCGGCAGGGTACATCATACTGCTAAAAAGCATACGGTCGAAACGAATTTTTTTTAATTCAAAATCGTATTCGTATTTATTACGACTTCCTTTCGGAATTTCTATCAATACATCAAAAGTCTTACTCATAGTCTTTCTCTAATTAATTTTTGAGGGTGCAAAAGTACTGCTTTCTTTGCAATTGGGGAAACCTCCCTCATCTTTTCTTTTGTATTATCAGTCTTTAAAAATTTGTTGTGTTTTTTTTAGAAAAAGTAATTTCGGGTTTTGTAAGTTTCGCTTATAATATTTCGGTAATTTTAAAACTGAAATTCAAACTAAAAAAATACAATTATGGCTAACAGTCCAATTACCGTTGAAACCGTTTACAATGCGCCCATTGAAAAAGTTTGGAAAGCCATTACAACTAAAGAAGAAATGAAGGAATGGTATTTTGACATTGAAAATTTTAAATTGGAAACGGGTTACACGTTTGAATTTTGGAGCGGTACCGAAAATAAAAAATACCTCCATAAATGTGAAATAACCGAAATAATTCCGCTGCAAAAACTAGCGTATACTTGGCGCTACGATGGATACACGGGTGATAGTTTGGTAACATTTAACTTGCAACCCGAAGGTTTAAAGACACGATTAAAACTTACCCACAGCGGGGTAGAAACGTTCCCAAAAGAAGAAAAAGACTTTGTAAAAAGTAATTTTCAAGAAGGGTGGCACCATTTAATTACCATTTCACTTCCCAATTATTTACAGCAATAAAGCCGAATTAGTGTTAAAAACAATTACTATTTGTTTGTTAAAGTTACGTTAGCGCAAATAAGAAAATACTTACAAATTTTGGTCATTTCTGAAAAAAATACTTTAAATAAACTTCTGATTATCAAGCAAATTTCGGCTTTTTAAAATTTCAACATTACAATATTTTAAAAAAAATTGCCTTTGCCAAAATTAGTTAAGGTGCGTTAAAACGTGCAATATATTCTGCAATGCTGCGCTAATATTGCGGTGTGGGATTGCTTTACCCGCACATAATCAAACCTAAAAAAGTAATCAAATAAACAAACTATGAAAACAAATGTAATTTTAAAATCGATGCTGGCGCTAATGATCCTCGTAGGCTTCGCATCTTGTAGCGACGACGATGACGCTATGGACAATCAAACCACTTACAACGCAAAAGTGTACATTACCGATGGCCCTATAGACAATGCCGAAGTAGCCGGCGTTTTTGTAACTATTGCCGATGTAAAAGTTAACGGAACAAGTGTAGATGGTTTTTCAAAAACTACTGTAAATCTGCATGCACTACAAAATGGTGAAACACAATTATTGGGCGATGTAGATTTAACTGCCAACACGTATAACCAAGTAAGTTTAGTGTTGGACGACCAAAGTGATGCGGCAGGAAATTCGCCAGCAAACTACGTACTTACAACAAGTAACGAAAAAATTGAGCTTACTGCAGATAACAATACCATTAATGTAAATAGCAGTTTTGATATTGAGGCTACCACAACTAATGAGATTGTTATAGATTTTGATTTGCGTAAAGCCATAGTTGCAGACGCCACAAATGCGGGTTATAACTTTGCCACGCAAACGCAATTAGAAAGCAGTGTTAGGGTTATTAACAAAAACAATACAGGAATCATTACCGGTACAGCTACAAATAATACTGGTAGCGATGGTAAAATTGTTGCCTATGCATATACAAAAGGCACCTATACAGCGAGTGAAGCCGAAGAAAACGCAGCAGGTGTAAGATTTGCAAATGCGGTAACAAGCAGCGTAGCAACAGGTACAAATAATGAATTTGGACTTTACTTTTTAAATGAAGGTGCTTACGAAATTCATTTTGCATCTTATCAAGATACAAACAACGACGGTGTTTATGAGTTTGAAGGAATGATTGAAGCCGAAGGCAATCTTGGATTAGACTTATTAGATGTAATGGTTACTGCCAACACCGAAGTATCATTGCAAGTATTATTACTTGCTATCTTTGGGGGATAGTAAGTCTTTAAACTAACTACCATAAAAAACCTCCTGCTGGGAGGTTTTTTTATTTTAAATTCTTTTTAAAAACTCCTTTTTCTTGTATTTTTATATAAATACCCTCAAGTTATGAAAATACATTTTTCACTTTTCGCAGCGCTATTTATAACCATTTCCCTTTCCTTAAACTCCTGTGGCGCGAAAAAAACAACAGACTGTATAGACCCAGCAGCTATAAGCGACGGACCTTGTACTATGGAGTACGACCCCGTTTGCGGTTGCGACGGTAAAACCTACTCCAACCCCTGTGTAGCCAAACGTGCTGGTGTTACCACTTGGGTACGTGGCGCTTGTGAGGATTGAAATTATTTTTGAAGCCCCTCCTTTACTATTACAACAAATTTAAATAGAGATAAAAGGCTCTTTTTATCTACAGCACATCGATAAAATTTGTTGAATACTAAAAAATCTTTTAGTTTAGTCGGTCAAATTAACGGTTTGCCCACGGCAATTTGTTAACATCCCCACTAATTTTCTCCCCTAATTTAGAAAGCCTCGTTTAATATAGATGAAGTTTTCAGCAATTTTTTGTTTGTATATACCACGTTAAAAGCTTTAAAACGAGTGTTTAAAGTAGCAGTGGGGAATTGTAAAAGGCGCAGAGAAAGTTTGACGATAAACTTTGTTTAAGCGACTAAAAAAGAGCAAACAATACAATTTAATGCACGGCTTACAATGTTTAAGCTCGCAGCATTTTATTTTTAGACTATGGATTTAGTGAAACATTTAATCAAAAAAAAATGCCCCACATTGGAAGGTGAGGCGGCTTAAATGTTTTCACAACGGAATAATCCTTATTGTGAATTGCTTTAGAATTGTATTTCAAATATATAAAAAATAATTATAGAACCAAACTAACCAATTATGAAAAAAATATTAGGACTTGACTTAGGAACCAACTCTATTGGGTGGGCGTTGATAGAGCACAATTTTGACAAAAAAGAAGGTAGAATTGACGATTTAGGTGTTCGTATTATACCCATGAGCGCTGATATCTTAGGAAAATTTGATGCAGGACAATCACATTCGCAAACTGCTGAAAGAACAGGATATCGGGGTGTAAGACGATTATATCAACGTGATAATTTACGTAGAGAGCGACTGCATCGGGTGTTAAATATACTTGATTTTTTACCTGAACATTATGCCGAGCACATTGATTTTGAAAAACGATTAGGACAATTTAAAGAAGGTAAAGAAATAAAACTTAATTACAAGTCTAATAAAGATAGTAAGTTCGAGTTCATTTTTAAAGCTTCGTATAATGAAATGCTTGCAGCATTTAAAAAATATCAACCAGGTTTATTCTATGTAAAGGCTAATGGAACAGAAACTAAAATTCCGTATGACTGGACAATTTATTATTTACGTAAAAAAGCACTATCACAACCCTTGACAAAGCAAGAATTAGCTTGGATTATTTTAAATTTTAACCAAAAACGCGGTTATTATCAGTTACGTGGTGAAGAAATTGACGACGATAAAAACAAACAGTTTGTTCAACTCAAAGTTAAAGAAGTCATTGACTCGGGCGAAGCTGTAAAAGGAAAGAAACTATTTAATGTGATTTTTGAAAACGGTTGGAAGTATGACAAACAAGTGGTTAAAACCGAGGATTGGATAGGCAGAACAAAAGAATTTATAGTAACTACAAAAACACTTAAAAGCGGTGAAATAAAAAGAACATATAAAGCTGTAGATTCAGAAAAAGACTGGGCCGCAATAAAAGCAAAAACCGAACAAGACATTGAACGCTCAAACAAAACGGTTGGCGAATTTATCTATGAAGCTCTACTTCAAGATCCTACTCAAAAAATAAGAGGCAAACTTGTAAAAACTATCGAACGAAAATTTTATAAAGCAGAATTGCGAGAAATTTTAAGAAAACAGATTGAACTTCAGCCACAACTTTTTACAACCAAATTATACAATGCTTGTATTAAAGAACTATACCCAAATAACGAAGCGCACAGAAATTCAATTAAAAACCGCGACTTCCTTTACTTATTCCTGGACGATATTATTTTTTATCAGCGTCCGCTTAAAAGTCAAAAATCTAACATTTCTGGTTGCCATCTAGAACAACGAATTTATACCAAAATTAACCCTGTATCTGGTAAAAAAGAAGAAGTAAAACAAGCTGTAAAAGCCATACCAAAGTCGCATCCCATATTTCAAGAGTTTAGAATATGGCAGTGGTTACAAAACTTAAAGATTTATGATAAAATAAATACAGATAAAGGCGAGCTTGCCGATGTAACAAATCAATTATTGCCAAGCGAAGAAAGCTTGTTGGATTTATTCGACTATTTACAAACTAAAAAAGAATTAGACCAAAGTGGGTTTATAAAATATTTTATTGACAAAAAACTAATAAACAAAAGTGAAAAAGAAAATTACCGATGGAATTATGTTGAGGATAAAAAATATCCTTTTGCCGAGACCAGAGCGCAATTTATTTCTCGGTTAAATAAAGTTAAAAACATTAATAACATCAGTGAATTTTTAAATAAAAAAACACGACTGGGCGAGAAAGAAAGCAGTCCATTTGTAACTAGGATTGAGCAATTGTGGCATATTATTTATTCGGTTTCCGATATTAATGAATACAAATCTGCATTAGAAAAGTTTGCTTTAAAACACGATATAGATAAAGAGTCTTTTGTAGCCAATTTTATCAAATTCCCCCCTTTTAAAAGTGACTATGGCAGTTACTCTAAAAAAGCCCTCAGCAAATTGTTGCCTTTAATGCGCCGAGGAAAGTATTGGAATGAAAGTGATATTTCAAATAAGGTCAAACAGCGTGTTTCTGACATAATGGAACGCGTTAACGCACTTAATTTAAAGGAAAATTACAACGCAAAAGAATTAGCAGAGGCATTAAAAACTGTTAGTGATGATGACGTAAAAAAACAGCTCATAAAAAGCTTTGTACCCTTTAAAGATAAAAATCCATTAAAAGGTTTAAATACCTATCAAGCCACTTATTTGGTATATGGCAGACATTCAGAAGTAGGTGACATCCAAAGCTGGAAGACACCTGAAGACATCGACACATATCTTAAAAACTTTAAACAACACTCACTACGCAATCCTATTGTAGAACAGGTGGTTACCGAAACCTTGCGAGTGGTACGAGACATATGGATTCACTACGGTAAAAGTCAGCTCAATTTTTTCAATGAAATTCACGTAGAATTAGGCCGTGAAATGAAAAACCCAGCTGATAAACGCAAACAAATTTCAAATAGAAACATTGAAAACGAAAATACCAATAATCGCATTAGAGAAATATTAAAAGATTTAAAGAATGATACTTCAATTGAGGGTGATATCAGAGATTATTCACCAAGCCAACAAGATTTACTAAAAATTTATGAAGAAGGCGTTTACCAAAATCCAAAAGTAGATTATTCAAAAGTAAGCGAAGATGAAATCACAAAAATTAGACGTAGCAACAGCCCAACCCCAAAGGAAATTCAGCGCTATCGCTTATGGTTAGAGCAAGGCTATATTTCGCCTTATACCGGCAAACCTATTCCGTTATCAAAACTATTTACACACGAATATCAAATAGAGCATATTATACCGCAGTCTCGCTATTTTGACAATTCATTGAGTAATAAAATTATTTGCGAAAGTGCGGTAAATGAAGACAAAGACAACAAAACTGCTTATGAATATTTAAAGAATAAAAGTGGTAATGTAATTAACGGTCATAAATTATTGAGAATAGAAGAATACGAAGCTCATGTAAACCGATACTTTAAAAACAACCGTCAAAAATTAAAAAACCTACTGAGTGAAGATATTCCAGAAGGCTTTATAAATAGACAATTAAACGATAGCCGTTATATTAGCAAATTAATAAAAGGATTGTTAAGCAATATTGTACGTCAAGAAAACGAGCAAGAAGCTACCTCAAAAAATCTTATACCCGTAACGGGTGCTGTAACCTCAAAACTAAAAAACGATTGGGGACTAAACGATAAATGGAACGAACTTATTTTACCTCGATTTGAGCGTTTAAATCAATTAACACAAACCAAAAATTTTACAACATCAAATACCAATGGTAATACTATTCCTACTGTACCAGACGACTTGCTAAAAGGCTTCAGCAAAAAACGTATAGACCATCGCCATCACGCCTTAGACGCCTTGGTTGTAGCTTGTTGTACGCGAAACCACGTGCAATACTTGAATGCCTTAAATGCCGAAAAAGCAAATTATGGGTTGCGTAAAAAGCTACTTATTGTTAACGAACAAGGAGATTTCACAAAAATTTTCCAAATGCCTTGGAAAGGTTTTACTTCAGAGGCTAAAAATCAATTAGAAAAAACGGTCATTAGCTTTAAGCAAAACTTGCGTGTAATCAATAAAGCCAACAACAAATTTTGGTCTTTTAAAGATGAAAATGGCAATATTAATCTTGATAAAAACGGCAGACCGGTTAAAAAACTTCGAAAGCAAACTAAGGGAGATAATTGGGCCATACGTAAGGCTATGCACAAAGAAACTGTCTCGGGCAAGTCCAATATTGAAACGCCAAAAGGCAAAATTGCAACTGCTGTTCGTGGATCATTGGCCGACATTAAGAACGAAAAACATTTGGGTAAAATAACAGATGTGCAAATAAGGGAGGTGATTTTACCTAACCATTTAAAAAACTATGTAGATGAAAAAGGAAAAGTCAAATTTGATCTTGCCTTTAACGATGAAGGAATAGAAGATTTAAATAAAAATATTATAGCCTTAAACAATGGTAAAAAACATCAACCCATTCGTAAAGTAAAGTTTTTTGAAGTAGGAAGTAAGTTTTCTATCTCTGAAAATGAAAATTCAGCTAAAAGCAAGAAATATGTAGAGGCAGCAAAAGGAACCAACCTTTTTTTTGCGGTTTATTGGGATGAAAAAAAACAAAAACGGAATTATGAAACAGTACCATTAAACGAAGTAATTGCACATCAAAAGCAAGTTGCTCATTTAACTAATAATGAACGTTTGCCAATTCAAACCAACAGAAAAAAAGGTGACTTTTTATTTACCCTTTCACCCAACGATTTAGTTTACGTGCCAACCGATGCAGAGGTAGCCAACAAACAACCAATTGATTTTAAAAATTTACATCAAAATCAGGTCAATAGAATTTATAAAATGGTAAGTTCAAGTGGTAATCAATGTTTTTTTATAAAGGACAAAATTGCAACTAGTATTTGGAATAAGAATGAATTTTCATCATTAAATAAGATGGAAAAAGATATTGATGGCAATATGATAAAAGAACGGTGCATTAAATTAAATGTTGATAGACTCGGAAACATAACCAAAGCATAATAGCATGATTAAACGCACCCTTTTCTTTGGAAACCCAGCCTACTTAAGTACCCGGAACGAACAATTGGTGGTTAATTTTCCCCAAGATGAAAAAAAGGAAAAAACAGTACCTATAGAAGATTTAGGCTATATTGTATTGGAAGACCCACAAATTACCGTTACCAATGGATTGCTTATGAAACTGGTCCAAAACAAGACGGCTGTTATTACCTGCAACAAGCAACACCTCCCCTGCTCGTTTTTACAACCATTAGTAGGGCATACAGAGCAAACAGAGCGTATGCGGCATCAAATAAATGCAAGTGTACCCCTTAAAAAAAATCTATGGCAACAAACCGTACAAGCAAAAATTGAAAACCAAGCAGCACATTTAAAAGGACGTAACAAATGCGACTTAAAATTGAAGCGATGGGCAAAACAAGTAAAAAGTGGCGATGGCGATAATCACGAAGCCTATGCAGCAGGTCATTATTTTCAACAAATCTATAATTGTTTACTCCCAGCGTTTAGCCGTAACCACAAAGGCATGGCCCCCAATAATTTATTAAACTACGGTTATGCCATTTTAAGAGCCGTAGTAGCCAGAGCATTGGTAAGCAGTGGCATGTTGCCCTCGGTAGGTATTTTTCATCGTAATAAATACAATGCGTATTGCTTGGCCGATGATATTATGGAGCCCTACCGTATTTATGTAGATGCGATGGTATATGAGATTTTGGAATCTGGCGCTAATGTAGAAGAGCTTAACACAGCCATAAAATCGCAATTGCTAACCATACCAGCGCTCGACGTTTTTATAGACGGTAAATGGAGCCCACTTATGAATGCCGTAAGCAGAACTACAAGCAGTTTATACGATTGTTTTAAAGGCGAAAGCCGAAAGATTTTATTTCCAGAATTTATTGTGAGCCACCCTTAAATGATTGACCAAAGTAATTTTTCACGATTAAACCAATACCGTTGTATGTGGGTACTAGTATTTTTTGATTTACCAACCGAAACAAAAACTGAACGGAAAGCGGCAGGGCGTTTTCGGAAAAACTTGTTGGATGATGGGTTCGAGATGTTTCAATTTAGTATTTATCTGCGTTTTTGCGCCAGTCGCGAAAACAGTAGCGTCCATATTAAACGCACAAAAAACAATCTTCCTAAAAAAGGCAAGGTGTGTATTATGCAAATAACCGATAAACAATTTGGGATGATGGAACTTTTTCACGGTCAAAAAGAGGTTATTCCAGAAACACCATCGCAGCAATTAGAACTTTTTTAGAATTTAAAATGTGTGATTGAGCGCCGTTGAGACCTCAGTTACCTTTGCAAAATTTCATTTCTAAGCAAAGGCGTAAAAAACAGAATACCAGCCTTTTATGGCGGGTATCCTGTGAATAGTCAACTAAAATACAATTCTGAAAGCAATTCAC
>TARA_R100000353_G_scaffold52219_2_pt1 | contig 80687 bp, 74 predicted proteins | sample TARA_R100000353 | Tara Oceans TARA_R100000353 (sample SAMEA2620663) | marine metagenome | biome: marine biome (ENVO:00000447); feature: surface water layer (ENVO:00002042); material: "saline water (ENVO:00002010), including plankton (ENVO:xxxxxxxx)" | depth 5 m | reverse complement strand
TAAAGATAAATGTGTGGTACTGGTATGCACCTTGCACGAACCAGATACAAAACTGTTGCCACTATATTTTTTAAGCCACACAGCCAAATCATTAGGAGCTATGTGTACCTGTTTGGTAGCACCCTATTTGGCATATATGCGACAGGACAAAGTTTTTAACGAAGGTGAAGGGGTAACTTCTGGATTTTTCGGAAAATTGATTTCAGGTTTTGCCGATAGCATTACCACGGTCGACCCTCACTTGCACAGAATTAGTTCTTTAGGGGAAGTATATCAAATTCCAAATAAAGTGATTCACGCTGCCGATGCCATTTCAGAATGGATAAAAGAAAACATTGAAAACCCCGTACTTATTGGGCCTGATTCAGAAAGTGAACAATGGGTTTCCGAAGTCGCCAAAAATGCCGGAGCACCTTTTACGGTATTACAAAAGGTACGTCACGGTGACCGTGATGTAGAAGTCTCTGTTCCCGATGTGGATAAATATAAAGATGCTACACCCATTTTGGTAGATGATATTATTTCCACAGCGCGAACAATGATTGAAACCGTACAACATTTGAATAAAGCAGGAATGAAACCACCTATCTGCGTAGGCATTCACGCCGTTTTTTCAGGAAACGCCTATCAAGATTTGTTAGATTCTGGGGTAGAAAAAATAGTGACTTGCAATACCATCCCGCACTCTTCAAACGGAATAGATTTAAGTGATATTATGGCAAAAGAGGTAAAAAAATTAATGCACCATATATGAGAAAACAAGGCTTTATAGTACTAATCACTTTATTCAGCATCACAATGACTGGACAAACTGAAATGCTCATTGGGCAGATTTCAGGCAGAGTTGTTATTCGGGAAAACTTTGATGAAAATGGTTCTTTTTTAAATAAACAAACTTTCAAAGCCAGTGAAACAATAAAGAAAAATGGATACTATGAAATTGAGGTAGTTACGGAATTGTTTGATAAAGACAAAAAATTGACCGATAAATACACCACAACCTATCGTTGCAAGCCTGATGAAGCAAGTGTAGTGGTAATGGCTTTCCCGTTTTCCAATCCAAAATCAAAGAAAACAGAAATCAACACCACTTCAAAGAAATTTAAAGAACTATACAATTTGGATAATCTGAAAAATATTGAATTGGAAATGAGTTTTGACTCGGGCTTGTTGAATTTTTTCGGTTCAAAAAGCATCATAAAAATTTACGATCGAAAATTAGAAGCTGGCAAAAACACTATTAAATCAAAAATAAATATTAAGGCCTATGCCTGGGGTATTCGCATCAAGCAATTCAATTATACTGTTATTGAAAAATTAAATGAAAAAGGATTATTGACTTTTCAGAAATTTTCAGAAGCAGATAACAGCTATTTTACAATAAACTATAAATAAAGACAGATGAAAAATTACGATACACTTTCTGAAGCCATAAACGATTTACAGGGAAATGGCTATACATATGATTTTAACCTAAAACCAGAATGTTTGGAGTGTGCCTCACTAAAAATTGAAATACACCCAGAAGATTTTAATGTTGACGAGATGCATCGTTTTGAGGGTATGAGCAGTACCGACGATAATAGTGTGCTTTATGCTATTTCATCAAAAAATGGGATTAAAGGACTTTTGGTAGATGCCTATGGCGTCTATGCCGAAAACATTTCGGAAGCTATGAGAAAAAAATTACGATAACACTTAAACAAGACAATAATGGAAAATCACGAACACCACAATCACGATGAAATGGACCATTCTAAAATGGACCATTCGAAGATGAAACACAAAAAAGAAGACCATTCTAAAATGAACCACAAAGGTGGAGACCATTCTGGCCACAATCCAGGGCACGGAGAACACGGGCACGACCATCATAAAATGATGATTGCCGATTTTAGAAAACGGTTTTGGGTAACCCTTGTACTTACTATTCCCATACTGTTCTTCTCGCCGATGATTCAGGACTTTTTTGGATATGAGTTTTTGCTTCCCGGAAATCCATATATCCTTTTTGCACTTTCCACAATCGTATATTTCTATGGTGGTTGGCCATTTTTAAAAGGATTCTGGTCTGAAATCAAAAAAGGTGCGCCAGGAATGATGACCTTGATTTCTATGGCAATTACCGTGGCTTACGTTTATAGTTCGGCAACCGTGTTCGGCTTAGAAGGAGTTGATTTTTTCTGGGAACTGGCTACCCTTATCGCTATTATGTTGGTAGGACATTGGATAGAGATGAAAAGCGTCTTGGGAGCATCAAAGGCCTTACAGCTTTTGGTAAGTATGATGCCCGCAGAAGCCCATAGGGTAAAGGATGATACCATAGAAGATATTCCGTTGGAAGATTTGTTAAAAGATGATGTGATTTTGGTTAAACCAGGTGAAAAAGTTCCTGCTGATGGGATTATAGTAGACGGTTCAAGTTACCTGAACGAATCTATGCTTACAGGCGAATCTAAACCTGTAAAAAAAGATGAAAACGATAAGGTTATTGGTGGTTCGGTAAATGGTAACAGTACCTTAAAAGTAAAGGTTGAGCATACTGGAAAAGATAGCTATCTCAACAAGGTCATCAAAATGGTCGAAGAAGCGCAAAAAACCAAATCAAAAATGCAAAACCTCTCGGATAGAGCTGCAAAATGGCTTACCTATATCGCATTAGGTATTGGTTTTGGAACATTAGCGGTATGGCTGATTTTAGGCTTTCCATTTGTCTATGCTTTAGAAAGAATGGTTACCGTTATGGTCATTGCTTGTCCACACGCATTAGGTCTTGCCATACCACTTGTGGTTGCTATTTCTACTGCTGTTTCAGCTCAAAACGGGTTATTAATTCGAAATAGGACAGCTTTTGAAGAATCCCGAAAAATATCAGCTTTATTGTTTGATAAAACGGGAACATTGACCAAAGGTGATTTTGGTGTCACTCGAATCGAGTCTGTTAACGAGACTTATTCAACAGAGGAAATTTTAAGACTTTCAAGTGCATTGGAACAAAGTTCTGAACATCCAATAGCTGTTGGGATTATTAAAAAAGTAAAAGAAGATAACATAACCATTCCAAAACCTGAAAACTTTAATGCAATTACAGGTAAGGGTGTAGAGGCAAATGTTGAAGGCAAAGAAGTTAAGGTAGTAAGTCCTGGCTATTTAAGAGATGAAAAAATAGACATCCCAAAAGACGCTTATAGTGATGCCGCTGAAACTGTCGTGTTTGTATTAATTGATGGGAAACTGGCAGGTTACATTGCGCTTGCTGATGAAATAAGACCGGAATCTGCCGAGGCAATCAAAATATTTAAAAAGAATAACATTAAAGTTCTAATGGCAACTGGCGATAATGAAAAAACCGCTAAGGCTGTGAGTGAAAAACTTGGATTGGATGGTTACTACGCCGAGGTATTGCCACATCAAAAAGTTGAAATTGTAGAAGAGTTACAGAACAAAGGTGATTTTGTAGCTATGACGGGTGATGGTGTTAATGATGCGCCCGCTCTCGCAAAAGCCAATGTAGGTATTGCAGTAGGCTCAGGTACAGATGTAGCAGCTGAAACTGCCGATATTATTCTGGTCAACAGTAATCCACAGGATATTGCCAATTTAATTCTCTTTGGGAAAGCCACCTACAATAAAATGATTCAGAATTTGATTTGGGCTACAGGATATAATGTCGTGGCTATTCCTTTAGCAGCCGGTGTATTATATTCTTCAGGTTTTGTTTTAGGTCCTGCGGTTGGTGCGGTATTTATGAGCTTAAGTACTATTATAGTAGCTATTAATGCGCAATTATTAAAGCGAAAAATCGGTAAAAAATAAATGGACAAAAAAGAAAAACTCAACAGGATATCTTTAATCCTGTTGAGTTTATTTGTAGTGATGTTGGGTTATGGTATTTTATTGCCAACCCTTCCCTACTATACCGAAAGATTAGCTTTAAAAGACAATCTCGACACCGATTTAATCAACTTCCATATTGGGTTGCTTACCAGTATTTATCCTCTATTTCAATTAATTTTTGTTATCGTTTGGGGAAAGTTATCTGACAGATATGGTCGTAAACCCGTCATTATTATTGGTTTGATTGGCTTTGTAATAATGCAATTGCTAACTGGGCTTGCAACATCACTTACTATGCTATATATCGCTCGGATTTTTGGTGGTGTTTTCACTTCTTCCGTTATTCCTGTAAGCGACGCATATTTAAGTGATATTACCTCTGAAAAACGTAGAACGAAGATAATGGCCTGGTCTGGTGTAGCCATTAGTTCAGGGGTTATTTTTGGACCCGTTATCGGTGGCTTTCTTTCGCAATCAGACCTTCATTTTGAGTATGCAATTGGTCAACTACATTTGGGTCGATTTTCCACACCTTTTTTATTCGCTGCATTATTAGGTTCTATTGTTTTAGTCATTGTTGTAAAATGGCTAAAAAATTCTGTTCGCATCCATAAATTTACAACTCAAAAATTCACTTTTCGGTTCTCGTTCAGCCAATATTTCCTTGTCCTATTGGCGCTATCATTTGTCATCCAATTTGTAGTAACGCTGTTTGAAACTGTCTTTTCAATATATGGGAAAGATGAATTAGGATTTAACAGTAACCAAATAGGTATTGGTTTTATGCTATGTGGTTCAATAATGGCTGTTTTGCAGCCTGTATTTGCCAGTTATGGGGAAAAGATTCTATCTACTAAAAAGCAAATTGGCTTTGGGTTATTCATTTCAGGAATTTCATTAATTGCCTTTCCTTTTTTCAAAAATGAATTTGTTGTGTACGGTTTAATTGTGGTGTTTGCTGCTGGTGGTGCTATGGTTACACCTAATTTGTTGTCTGCGGTATCCTTGTTATCCAAAACAAATACAGGGCGAAATATTTCAATACAAAGTTCAACAAACAGCGTTGGTCAGATTTTAGGTCCCATTTTAGGAACTTGGTTGGTTACCGGTGGTTTTTATTATCCATTTCTAATTGCAGGAAGCATTATTTTAGTTGCTATTGGTTTTCTCATTTTTCTAAAAAAACCACCTATTTAAAGAATAATGAATTATTACAAATTCTTAAAAAAATAATCTAACCAATAAGCCCCAAATCTATTGTGCATAAACTTATTCAAACAATTTTAGAAAATTATAAAGAAGAAATAAAAGTAGTTGAAGAATCTAATTTAGATGATTTCAATAATGTAGAAAAAGGAATTTCCATTTCCAGGCAATACTTACAACAACTACGGATATGTGTTCGGGAAAATGAATTCGTTGATAAACAGAACGAAATTATTTTCTTTAAAAAACATAAACCCTATGTCTACAGTAGATTAAAGTTTTATGCAAAACTCTATAATTTCTTAATAAACAGACCTGCTGGAACCATAAAATCTCAACAGGATTTTATCGATTCTGAAATAAACAGACTACAAGAAAGTAATAGACGTAATATAGATTTCATCAAATACTACAGAGAGGGTTCTGAGCTTTTGGATGAATTTTATTTTCTAAGAGGTAAGGACAATATCAGTTTGGTCTCAAACACCTCTCATTTTTACACGGATGCTGAATTTTCCACAAGCCACGATAATGCCATTGCTAAAATTATGGCCTACGATTTATTAATCAGTCATTACGTAGAAGAGTTAAGTTATTTGAGGGATCTGTCAAACGGTGTACAGAATAAACTGAGTACTTTATCAAATGGCGAGCGACTTGGATGGACAGCCTCAAAAACAGACCTAATTGAATTGATTTATGCCTTACAGGCTTCAGGAGCGATAAAAAGTGGTACGGCTGGGATTAAAGAGATGGCTTCGGCTTGTGAAGACATCTTTGAACTCAAACTCGGAAATGTTTATAGAACTTTTCTCGAAATTAGAGAACGGAAAATTGACCAAACCAAGTTTATCGATAGACTGAAAGCAACACTTTTAAGGAGAATGGAGGAAAGGGATGGATAAAATTCATTTCGCTTAAATGTTAAATTTCTTCCCAAGTTGGGTACTACTTGGGAAAAAATAAAATTAATTTTCGTTATTATCATTTGGCATATACTATTTTCAGGACAACCGCTAAACAAAACTAATTTAAACCATTGAAAATGAGTATATAAAAACACCCAACTTGGGTATGACTTGGGGTTAATATCCAATAAATCATCCCAAATTTGTAGAACGAAAGTCAAATCGACAGATTCACGAACACTTTTTTATTAAAATACTAAAGCTCGTGAGTTAAATCAGGTCAGGAGCTATCAAATTAGTTGAAAAGCGATAATGATAGCCCCTTTCTTTTAAAACCGTTCTATTATGCCAGCAAATATTATTACCACAGACGATCTTCGGGAATTTAAAATAGAATTGCTCGATGACATTAAAAACCTTCTTTCCAAACAAGCTACTGGAAAACTTAAAAAATATCTCAAATCTTCAGAAGTTATGGACTTGCTTCAAGTCAGTCCAGGAACATTACAGAATCTTCGAATCAATGGTACGCTACCATACACAAAAGTTGGAGGCATAATCTATTACGATGCCGAAGAAATTCAAGATGTAATGACCTCAAACCATGTACAACACAAGACAAATTCTTAAATGATGAACTACATAAAGCTACTTAATGCGGCTTTTGAAAAGTTCTTTCTTGATGACCGCCTCAACCCAACACATATAAGTCTCTATATGGCACTGTTCCAAGAATGGAACAGTAGCCGATTTGCAGATGAATTTTATGTGAACCGTCGAGAATTAATGCGTGTAGCCAAGATTGGCTCAAAATCCAATTACCATAGATGTGTGACAAACCTTGATTCTTGGAACTATCTCACCTATTTCCCTTCCAATAACCCCTACAAAGGAAGCAAAATCAAGATGGCCATTATCGGTACAAGTGATGAACCGGATATGGGACGGTACGATCCCATATTAGAACAGCTTGCGGAACAGTACCATCCCATCCGTGAACCTGTTATGGGACAGCACCGTCCCAAAAATGAACAAGTAGTGGACTCAAACCGTCCCGCGAGTGGACAAGCATTGGTATCTACTATAAACAATACCAAACAAGTAAACAATATAAAACAACCAAAGGGCTGGCAGGCCGTTATTGATTTTTTTATTGAAAAAGGTTTTAATGCTGATGAAGGAAAAAAATTCTTCGAGCATTATGAAACTCGGAATTGGCAAACGAGCGATGGAAAAGAAATTCGAGACTGGCGAGCCTTGGCCACTAACTGGATGGGCAGAACAGAGTTATATGCCAAAGAAAACAAACCAAACAAAAAACAAGCGTCCCAAATCAAGGACAACTTGCGAACCACTAAAAACAAAGATTATGGACAACCCCTCTAAAATTACCGAAGGTGGCGTGGAATACTTGCTCGGAAAGTTTGATGGCAAGAGTGTTCTCTACGATTTTGACAAAATCCTGATTTACCTGAATACTAAAGGAAAGTTGCTCTTTGGAAAAAATTTCCGAATCTACGATAAGGACACGGCCATCATTCGTAAACTCTGCCATTATTTCATCAAGGACAAAGAGAACTGTGAAAAGAACGGAATTGATATCGACAAAGGCATTTTACTTTCTGGACCTGTAGGATGTGGAAAAACCACCTTAATGAAATTGCTACGCCATATCGTCCCAATGCAACGACCTTATGAAATGATTCCTTGCCGGAACGTGGCTTTCAGTTTTAACCACCTCGGTTTTAAAACCATTGAAGAATATGGTAACACCAAATTTTTCTGTTTTGATGATTTGGGTGTAGAGCCAGCTGGTCGGTTTTATGGAAAGGATCTAAACGTAATGGGCGAAGTGCTCTTATCTCGATACGAGCTTTACCTACAGACAAAACGTAAAATAAAAACCCACGCAACCACCAACCTCAATGCCGAAGAACTGGAAGAACGCTACGGTAACCGAGTTCGTAGCCGAATGCGAGAACTTTTTAATTTGATTGCTTTTGATACCAAGGCTACGGATAAACGGAAGTAATTGCTATTCACTATTAAACTTTGGCAAAAAATGTGTATTTTGCCAAAGTTTAATTCAAAATATCATTGTTCTGGAACAAACTATTAAAGATAAAATACCAACATACTTTGTTGACCAGCAAGCTATTTCAAAAACCAGTCTGGTAGAGCTTATTCAGAAAGATTTTCCAAACTTAAAGGAAAGTTCTATCACTGTGTATTTGTCTAAACTTAAAAAAGAAGGTGTGTTAAAAAACCCATCCAGAGGTAAATACACTTTAAGTGGAAAAAATAGATTTATTCCAGTTATTGATACCAAATTAAAACGACTGTACAATAAAATAAAAAAAGATTATCCATTCATTGAATTCTGTGTGTGGAACACTTTATGGTTAAACCAATTTATGCGCCACCAACCCTTTAGATTTTACACCATAATTGAATTGGAAAAAGATGTGGTACAATCCGTTTTTTACAAGTTGAAAGACCAAGGCAAAACCGTTTTTACAGAACCAGATGCTGAAACTTTCGAGCTGTACGTTCATAATAGTGATAATGCAATAATTTTAAAGCAGTTGGTATCCGAAGCACCTTTAGTTCAATCCGAAAATATCATTATTCCATCCCTTGAAAAATTGTTGGTCGATATGCTAATAGACACTAATTTATTTGGTGCACAACAAAGTGAATTGGAATTTGTTTACCGATCGGCATTCGAAAAGTTTGAGATAAGCAAAAGTAAAATGAAACGCTATGCCCACAGGCGTAATAGAGAGACGGAAGTTGAACAATTAAGCAATTTAACTTTGGCAAATAATTAATTTTATTGCCAAACATTAATTTTAAGGATTAAAGAAACTACATATCAACCAGAGTGGATTTATGAAGTCAAAAAAAGACTAGGTAAAAAGTATGATCCAAAACTTATTGAAAAGGTTATCTATGCCTTACTGTTTTTGGAACAACTTGAAATCAACAAACTCGATTTTATTTTTAAAGGAGGAACTGCATTATTGTTGGCAACAGAAGAGCCTAAAAGGTTTTCAATCGACATCGATATTATTACCGAGCAAAGCCAAAGCGACATAGAAACTGTTCTTGAAGCTATAAGTAAAGAAACTGAAGCGTTTACACATTGGGAAGATGACAATGACAGAAAGCACACGCCTGATGCACCAGTTGGTCATTTCAAGATGTTCTACAAAAGCAATGTAGATAGTCGTGTTGAGCCAATTTTACTGGATATTCTCTACACACCAAACCCTTATCCCGAACTTACAGAAATTCCGATTGCTCACAACTGGCTTCAAACACAAGGGAAAATCACAACAGTAAAAATGCCAACGTTTGATGCCATTTTAGGCGATAAGCTAACTGCGTTTGCACCAAAAACCACAGGGATTTTATACAGCAAAGATAGACCAGTTGAAATTATCAAACAGTTATTCGACGTAGCGTTTTTAATGGATAATATTTCGGACTTAGCAACAGTCCGTAACAGCTTCACAAAAGTAGTTGCAGAGGAAATAGCGTTTAGAAAACTAAACTTAACCTCAGAACAGGTTTTGGAAGACACTCGAGGAGCGTGTTATGTTCTTTCTACCCGTAACACTAAATCTGATGAATTTAAACATCTACAAACTGGAATAAGCAATTTTACCAATTTTACATTGGTAAGGTTCAATATTGAAGAAGCCATTACAGCTGCTTCAAAAGTTGCATACCTATCTGAACTGATTAAGGCTGGTATTGATAGCGAAATCGAAAGGTTTACCAATTCGCTTGAGGTTAAAGATTGGTTGATTGAGAACCCTCCATTCACTAAGCTAAATAAATTGAAAAAGAGCAATCCGGAAGCTTTTTTTATTGGTTTAAGGCAATAACTTTAAGTTAAAATTTCACAATTTAATGAGGCTTTACTTGGAAAAAGAAAACTACTATTCTTCCCAAATAATACTAAGAGCTCTACCCTTAAAAGTAATGCAATGCTCAAAAAACTTTCTTTGATTATTGTCTTCCTTAACGTAGTTGAAAATATCAACTGCCCAAATCTCTTCTTTTTTGAACTTCTTCTTGAAATTTTCGACCATTTCAACTTTAGTCATCTTTGAAGTGTCGCCCAAGAACTTTGAAAAATACTTTTGTTGACTCATATAGTCCACATTATTTTCAAAGAGCGATATCGAGAATGCGACCATTTCATCCATTGAAAGTGTCTTCTTCGTATTAATGTATTTTGTTTCACGAATCATCTGTACAACTTCTTCAAACTGCTTGTTGTTCTCTATTTGCTTCTTGCGGATTTCCCTTTCGTTGATTTTAACGATTTGTTCTTCAGGCGTACAATCTGCCATTTTTCTGTTGGCCAATGGTGCCGAATAATCTGTTGATTCATCTTTCGATTTTTCAACAATTTTTATGAAGACTTCTTTATTCCTGTAAGTTTCAGGATGGAACAAAATGCCATTGACGAATCCATTTTCTTTCGCTGAATTGTATTCTTCCAAAGCTTCATTGTGATTCTGCATTGCTTCATCCAATTCGGCCTTTAATTCATCTTCAGAATAATCGTAATGTTGATATTCTTCCTGAATAGTTTCGATTGTTGGCTCAATCGGATTCTCTATAATTTCAACATCGTCCAATAGATAGACTTTTAATCCGTTTTTTTTCAATTGTGATATAATGAGCTGATTGCTTTCGTCATCTGCCCAATACTGTCGTATTTCAGGGATTAAAAGGATATTCTCTTTCTTAGACTTTTCAATCAGGTTCAAGAACGATTTGCTTTTCTTCGTCTCAAAACAGGCTGCTTTCGTACAGACCATTTTTCCTTCGCCGAACAGATTGCCTTGATTTGCTACATTGAAAGGACATTCCACACAAGACCCAACTTTCGGGACCAATTTTTTATCGGTAACATCAAACGATGCTTTTTCCAAGTCATAAGTCTGGTCTTTAATCATCCTGTTTATCTGGTGTGCATTGAAATCCTCGCCCATCGTTTCCAACATCATCTGCTGTTCTTCCGGTTCAAAGAGCGCTACACCTACACCCAATGAGATTGTCATTTCGCCATTGCGGACAAAGTGCTTGAAACCGTCAATCAATCCTGCCAGTTTAAGTCGCTGTCTGATGAAGTTATCAGTTCTACCCAATCGCTTCGCAATTTCGGTAGGTGCATATTTCTCGCTTAGGTAAGCAATCGCCTCCGCTTCTTCAGTAGGCTCTACATCTTTTCTTTGCAGATTTTCAATGATTTGAACTTCCAGAACATCATTGTTCTCGTAGTTTTTGACAATACACGGTATGGTTTTCTTGGAAGCTAATTTGCTTGAACGATACCGACGCTCGCCCATAACGATGACGTAATGACCATTCATTTGTCTTACGGTAATGGGTTGCAGTACACCATACGTTTTGATACTTTCTGAAAGCTGAACTAACTGTTTTTCATCAAAAGTCTTTCTTGGCTGTTTTGGGTCAGGCTTAATTTTGCCAATTGGCAGATTCTGAATTTGAAGTGCTAAGGTTTTCTTTCCATTCACTACTTCTTTGGCAGCTACTTTTGTTTTGCTGCGCTTCTTTGCGGTACTCGCTTTTGTTGTCATAATACTCAAATTTTTGATTAAACAATATTTGAGCAGAAACCAAACGGAAGATAAAATCTTGGCTCAAAAGGAAACGGAATAAATAAGCAAAGGAAAGAGCGTTGGCTTTATGCCGTAGTCTTTTGATGGAAGTATTTTACGAGTTTAAATTGCGGTGATATTGTATGATAATAAACCCCTCTAACGAAGAAAAAACTTTGAGATATTGCAAAAAAAAATATTATTTCCAAATACAAGAAATTGGGTTTAATATCGAATACAGGAATCTAATGTCAAACTATATTAAGAGAAGACAAACAACGACTAATAAATTATCTAGAGGTTAAGTATTAAATATTTAAAAGAGTTATAGCAATAGTCGATATCAACCCCAACATAAATATAATTACTGAGAACAATAAAATTCTTTGTTTTATAGTAATGGTCTTTCCTAAAAAATAAAGGTCCGTAATCAATTCGTCATATACTGTCTTGCCAGTACTCATAATTCTATCAAATTCCTCTTTAAACTCTGTTAGAGTTTGATTGGAAAAATTTTCAGCATAAAGGGTTCCTTTATATCCACTTTTCCTATAACTCTTCCCTATATACCTGTGAGGCAACATACTGGCAATAGCAAAAACCATAGATAGCATACTGCATATTACCAAAATTTTTAGGGAAATACTGTGTTCGGTTATTTGAGCTTCCCAGTTTAAGATTTGTATTCCGAAAAGTAAAGAAGTAATTATGGAATTTACCGTAAGTACAATCCTTGCTTTATTATCAACCATTTTTAATAGGTTATAATGATTTTTACTAACCGTTCTAAATAGCGTTTGTATTCCACGAGTGTCGTACTTATGTAGTTTTTCGTTAATAAGCTTATCTTGTTTCATTGGTGAAATTGTCATAATGTAACAGCTTATCGATTTCGTTCTTGGTTTGCTGTATCCTATTTGTTGAAATATGCATTTTTTGTAAAATACCGAGATTGGAATATAGTTCTTTGATGAGAATAAAATCTGTTGCTATAAGCTGTTGTTTCTCTTTTTTGGTTAAGGTGGTAAGGGCCGTTACGGGATATAGGCCATAGCCATCAATGTTGATTTTCATCCCATTTCCTTTGGGATAATCCCAACTTAAAAGAGTTAGTCCAATACACTTTCCATAATCTATAGCATCTTTTGTAAAACGCGTATTGGTGACCAACCAACCCTGTTTTAAGTTTGTATCGTTTTTAGGACTGGCATTCCAGAACTTTTGAACATCTAAAAATCTTGAGTTTATGTATAAAGGTACTTTTACATTGCTTGTGGCTTTTGAATCTGAATGAAACTTACATTCTATGGCATATACACTACCATCTTTTTCCGCCAATACATCTATTTCGTGGGTAACACAATGACCTTGTAAAATAACACCAACTTTAGTATCATAGCCTTTTTCTTTTAATAAAGCACCTATTAAGCGTTCAAACGGATAACCGGTTGGTCCCAATTCAAAAAGAGCCCGTTTTAGACTATATCTGGAAGCAAAAGCACGGTCAAACTTCTTTAAAATCGAAAAAGCCTTTTTATATATTTCGTTGGTTGAAATGCCATTATAAATTTGATGGTTTACTTGATTGATAATGACATCAACCTGGTTGCTGGTTGCACCGCAAGAACGTAATGAATATCTTAATTTGTCTTCAGAATAAAACTCCTTTTCTTCTGAATTTTTGGTAACTATAATTTGGTCCTTGTTCATAGTTCAAGTATTTTAAAATCGTAAAATTTCAGTCATAATTCCAAACCGTATCACGTCCAATTGATGTTGAAAATAGATATTGTAGTAATCCATACCGTGATAGAATTGCACAAAAAACCCAATATCCTCTAAAAATTGTGGGTGGTAATAAAAGGTCACTCCCGCATTAATACGGTCTACATCAAAAAAATCAAGATCATTGTATTGGTCCAACATTAAATTGGTTTCCAATTTCAGTGAAAAATGTGGTCTTTGGCTGCTTTTGCTATTGCCAAAGGGTATCTTAAAAGCTGTAAATGAATTATGCCATCGCAAACCGCTATATGAACCCTCAAGTTCTTCTAGCATCCAACTTTTTGGGTGTACTTCAATTGAGCTTTTAAGTACTTTTATTGCATTGAGTCGAGAGCTGTATGAAGATTTTAAAATACCCAATTCAAAATAGTTTGTTGCAAAATTTCCTGTAAGTAAATTTATGGAACCATCCTCATTATAAAACGAACCATCTTGACCGTTTGAGTGATGGGCTATTTTACCAAATATTGATAAGGTATTATTGATATTATTTTGTTTGGCTAAATAATAAAAAGAAACTTGCGGTATGTAGCTTGGTGTTCTGACAGGATATGATTCTTCATTATACATTCTTATAACAATCTGTGGGGTCAAAACGGCCATCAGCTTAGAATCCTGTCGTTCTCTTATAATGAATGAAGGATTTACGTTGGCTTCAAACATTAATGGTTCTATATTACCTATATCCAACGGGAAAGTGATATAGCTATCTGTTTGATTAATAAGTGCAATTTTAGATAAAGTCAGCTCTGGTAAAATAGAATCTACTTCTTGCGCAAATGCAAAAAAATTGCAATTAATTAACAATAATAATATGTATACCCTGTATTTCATTCCTACTTATAAATCACTTTAACAGTTATAGTTTTGTCACTATTTAAGTTAAAGCTGGCATCTTTAAAATTTGGACGGTTGGACAATCCAAAATCAATATAATTTGAAAACCCTACACCTTCTTTAGGTAAGGGCAGCATAAATTTTTTGTCGATTTTACCATTATTATTTTCGTCGTGCAACACGGTAACAGCATAGCTTCCTTCTAGCAGGTTATTGAATACGACCTTGGCATTTCTATTTTCGATTTCCGTATTTTTCATTTTATAGTAACGCTTAAATTTTTCATCAGGCAAACTGCCTTTCGAATTGTAAAGCGTTATAATTATTTTTCCATTAGAATTCTTTAAGTTTTCAATTGAAACAGTAAGGGTATGTCCTTTTAACGTTGTGTTGTTGTGTGGTATAAATACCCAACAACTTAATAGTATGTATAATAATGCTTTCATTTTTTTAATAATTTTTTAGTGATTCTTATAAATCCAATGGTGAGCACAATTCTAAAAATCATTGCACCAACAGTTTTAGTTTCATAAAGACCTCCCATACTTATATGAACAAACAAACCTATAAAGCCAATAGATAAAAGGATTAAGGCCGTCAATAACAGTTTAAAAGTCCATTCTTTTCTTTTATAGAGCCCATATGCTGCGGTTAAATACAGGATAGAGCACAAAAAATTTGCACCCACTATAAAAAGCACATAATTTCCTTGTTTCGCTCTTACATCAAACCAATCAAACAGTATCGAACTACTTAAATACAAAGTCAATAACCCAAAGGCTGTCAAAATTATGGCAGCAATGATGCTAATTATTTTATTCTTTTTCATTTGGCTTTAGTTTTTCCCCGTACCACCATTTTGGTTTGGAAGCTTTTTTGGTTAGTCCAAATTCTTTTATGGCATAAGTATCTATATGTTTAATGAGGTCATCAACAGAGTCGGTTACAAACAATAATTCCATATCAGCTTCGCTAATACTTTCCCGCTCTGCCATTAAATGGATGTGCTCACATAGTTCTTTATGGTATTCTGAACCAAAAATGACCACAGGAAAGTTTTTGATAATTTTGGTCTGAATCAGGGTAAGTGCTTCAAACAACTCATCAAGAGTTCCAATACCTCCAGGCATCACCACAAATGCGTAGGAATACTTTACCAGTATGACTTTTCGTAAGAAAAAGTATGGGATGTCAATCCATTTGTGCAAAAAAGGATTTGGTTTTTGTTCAAAAGGCAATACAATATTACAGCCAACGGAATACCCACCTGTTTCATACGCACCTTTATTGGCAGCTTCCATAATCCCTGGTCCACCACCAGTCATTATCGTGAACCCCATTTTGGATAGTTCAGCACCAATTTTTTCAGCATATACGTAATATTCGGATTCCTGTGTAAAACGTGCTGAACCAAATACGGTAACACAAGGGCCAACAAAGTGCATTATCCTAAAAGCCCTGATAAAATTGAAAAACACCTTAAAGGCAAAACCCAATTCTTTTAATCGGGACAAAGGACCTCTTATAAAAAGTGATTCATTGGTAACCAATTTGTTTTTATGTCTGATACCATGATTCATTTTAGGTTGTTTTTTTATAGCTCCAAACAGCTAAACCGTTCATTACAATAGCGTAGGCCAAAGTTTTTATGGCCAATGGGAAAATATCAACAAATCCAGAGCCTTTGAGCATTACCATTCTTATGATTTCCACAAAATATTTAATGGGATTGAACTCGGTAAGTATTTGTGCCCATTTTGGCATACTTTCTATGGGGGTAAACAAGCCACTCATTAGTATAAATATCACTATAAAGAACCACGCAATAAACATCGCTTGCTGTTGTGTATCAGTGAAGTTTGAAATAAAAAGCCCCATTCCTAAAATCACCAAGATATAAACAGAGGTATAAGCATAGAGCAGTCCTAAATTACCAAGCATCGGCGTATTAAAAATAACTTTGGCGAGTATTAAACCTATGGTCAACAGCCCCATACCTATTATCCAAAAAGGGAAGAGTTTACCTATGATAAAATGGCTTTTTCGTATGGGCGTAACATTTATCTGTTCTAGCGTACCAATTTCTTTTTCCCTAACAATATTCATTCCTGATAAAAACAGGGTAATCATTGTTACAAGCAAAACCAAAATACCAGGCACCATAAATGTTTTATAGTTCAAGGTCTGGTTATACCAAAACAAGGGAATGCTTTCTATACTATTCGGTTTTTGAACGGTATCTGAAATCTGTATCAAATCCGCTACAATATTTTTGTTGTAGTTCTGTATAATTTGGGTTATATAAACATTGATAACTCCCGCTGCCGAACCATCAATGGCATCAATAAATACGCCTATGCCTTTTGTTTTGTCTTTTTGTAAATCCCGTTCAAAATGGGTAGGTATATTTAAATACGCATCAATCGTGCCTTCCTGCATTGCTTGGGAAGCCTCCTTTTCAGAAGGAAACTTTTCTGAAACATTGAAATAAGTCGAAGCTTCAAATTGTTCTATCAACTCTCTGGACGTGCTACTGTTATCGGCATCAACATATCCAAATTGTATATTTTTTATTTCGTAGGTAGCCGCATTGGATAAAATGACCAATTGTAGCAGAGGTAAAATAAATATGATGGGTAGCATTCCTTTATTTCTAAAGATTTGCTTAAACTCCTTTTTTATAATGTATAGTATTATTTTCATCTTACTCCAGTCTAATTTTATATTTCTTCACACTTACACCAATGAACAATAATGTCATTAAAAGAAGAATCAAGGTTTCCTTTAAAACAAAACCAATTCCAATACCTTTTAACATTATGCCTTTTACAATGATTATAAACCATTTTGCGGGTATGATGTTGCTAATAACCTGAAGCGGTAATGGCATACTGCTAATAGGGAAAATAAACCCGGATAGTAATATGGTAGGTAACATTAAGCCCATAAGGGAAATCATCATAGCTGTTTGCTGTGTTGCCGATATGGTAGAAATTAAAATACCCAAAGCAAGTGATGTGATGATAAACAAGACACTTTCAATCCCTAATAAGAATAAGCTGCCATTAACAGGCACATTAAACACGAAAATGCTCAACAAGACGATGACTACGGCATTGATAACAGATAGGAAAATGTATGGAAACACTTTACCTATAATTACCTGAAATGGTTTTAACGGGGAAACCAATAAAATTTCCATTGTACCTTGTTCTTTTTCACGGGTGATGGAAATAGAAGTCATCATTGCTGAAACCAACATCAGAATAACAGTCATAACCCCTGGAACAAACATATAAACACTTTTCAATTCGGCATTATAAACCATCCTGCTTTGCGGTATAATCTGATAATCAATGGAAATATTTTCGTTTAATTCTTGCTGATACTTTTTAAGTATTGACGAAATGTAATTACTTATGGTACTGGCCATATTTGGATCCGTGGCATCTGTAAGTACTTGTACGTTGGCCTGTTTTTCTTTAATGAGGTTATTTCCAAAGTTATTTTCAAATTGAAGTACCGCTTTTACTTTGCCTTTTTTGAATATGGATTCTATGGATGACTCTTGTTGAATAATATCAACAATGCTAAAGTGTTTTGAAGCGGCTATTTTATTGATGACTTCTTTAGATGCTACATCATTGGCCTGGTCTAAAATGGCAATATCTACATTATTGATTTCATTGGTAATGGCGAAACCAAACAATAATATTTGGGCTATGGGCATCCCGAATAATATAAATAGGGAACGTTTATCACGGAATATGTGATAAAACTCTTTTCTTACAAAACCTACAAATCGTTTCATCCTCTGGCCAGTTTTAAAAACACATCGTTCATTGTGTCTGTTTTATAATGCTCTTTTAGCTTTTTTGGGGTGTCAAGGGCTTCAATTTTACCATCAACCATAATAGAAACCCTATCACAATATTCTGCTTCGTCCATATAATGGGTAGTTACAAAAATGGTGGTGCCATTATGGGCTGCTTTATAGATCATTTCCCAAAATTGGCGTCTGGTAATGGGGTCTACACCACCGGTGGGCTCATCTAAAAAAACGATTTTGGGCTCGTGCAATAGAGAAACTGAAAACGCCAACTTTTGTTTCCAGCCCAAGGGTAATGAAGCCACAAGACTGTTCGTAACTTCTTGAAGCCCCAATTCTTCAACCAGTTCACGTCGTTTATGTTCTATTTGTTTTTTGGACAATCCGTAAATACCACCAAAAAATGTGATGTTCTCTTTTACTGTCAAATCATCATACAAGGCAAATTTTTGACTCATATACCCAATATTTTTTTTGATGGACTCAGTTTCCTTATAAACATCAAAACCGGCAACCGTCGCCTTCCCCGAAGTAGGGGAAGAAATCCCGATGAGCATTTTCATCGCTGTTGTTTTACCAGCACCATTTGCTCCCAAAAAGCCAAATATTTCCCCTGCCTTTACCTGAAAACTTATTTGGTTTACCGCTGCAAAGTCTCCAAATAACTTGGATAGATTTTCTACTTGTATAACGTTATTATCTTTCATCATTTGGCTAATTCCATAAAAGTGTCCTCTATGGTAGGTTGGGTTTTTTCAATTTTAATATCTGTAAGGCCTTGAGATTCCAGATAGGTTTTCAAACTTGCCTTATCTATAGGGTCACGCTTATCGGTATAGTGCACAAACTCCCCAAAAGGAAAAATGCTGTACGTATGCTCATAATTTGTTAAACTCTCAATAAGGCTGTACATATTGTTGGTACTGATGTTATACAACGGTTTTGGAAAGTGGCTAACAATTGCGTTTGGCGTATCTATTTCAAGGATGTTACCATCTTGAATTAATGCGATGCGGTCACATAAGGCAGCTTCATCCATATACGGTGTTGATACTAAAATGGTTATTCCTTTTTTCTGTAACCGTTTGAGCATTTCCCAAAATTCCTTTCTCGATACGGGGTCCACCCCAGTTGTAGGCTCATCCAGAAAAAGGACTTTCGGCTTGTGTATCAACGCACAGCTTAAGGCAAGCTTTTGTTTCATACCACCTGATAGTTTGCCTGCTCTACGATTTTTAAAAGGTTCTATTTGTACATAGATGTCTTTTACCAAATCATAGTTCTCTTCTATGCTCGTACCAAAAATTGTAGCGAAAAAATTCAAATTTTCCTCTACGGTCAAATCTTGATAAAGTGAAAAACGCCCAGGCATATACCCAACACTATTTCTAATGGATTTATAATCGTTAAGCACATCATAACCTGCTACCGTAGCTTGCCCATTATCTGCTATCAACAGCGTGGTAAGTATGCGGAACAAGGTGGTTTTTCCTGCACCATCGGGACCTATAAGTCCAAAAAGCTCACCAGGTTTTACATCAAAAGAAATATCTGATAATGCGGTTATTTCACCATAAGATTTTGATATGTTGGATATTGTGATGCCCATAATTATTCAAAATAATCGTCATAAGCATTTACGTTTTGCTCAATGCTCTTATAAATATGTTGTGCTTCAGCCAAGGTGTTAGCTTCTTTTAAAGCATCAATTTTTTCTATTAACGGAAGCAGCCATACGTGTAAATTATCGTGTGAAGGCCCTTTCATAGTACACTCTTTAATGACATAGTTTTTTTCTTTGTTAAGTGCATCGGCGATGGTGTGATAATCATTCAAATCTTTTGGGTTACTTATTGTTAATACGGATTGCATTCTAACTACACCTTCATTTGTTTCAGGATTCGCAATCCATTTAGCTCCATCATTTGTTTTTATTTCTTGCATCCAGTCATTCCCAACTGCATTGCTTTCAGTATGCTGTTCCGTATGTTCTGTTTCATTTTTCTTTGTTGCATTACTTTCTTTGGGTTGGTCTTTACAACCTGTAAAAAGTAGTGATACTGCAATGAGTGTGATTATTATTTTATTCATAATTTCAAGTTTAATATTTATTGATTTGATTCTGTGTTTAACCATATTTCAGCCGGCATTCCAATTTTTAAACTGCCATCGTTTTTTACCTGCACTTTCACCGCATAGACCAGGGCAACTCGTTCTTCTTTGGTTTGAATGATTTTAGGGGTAAACTCCGCTTCCGAAGCTATCCAGCTAATTTTGCCGTCATACGTTTTCATTCCATCTTGGTCATCGATTTTGACGGTTACGGCTTCACCTATCTTTACATTGGCCAATTGGGTTTCACTGACATAAACCCTTAGTTCCATAGTCGATAAATCAGCAATTTTATATAGTGGTTTTCCAAAGGATACAATTTCACCGGGTTCAACGTATTTTGACAATACAGTGCCATTTATTGGATTTTGTATTCTACTCTTTGTTATTTGGTCATTGAGTTGTTGAAGTTGTACATCTATGCTTTTAAGTTCGTTTACCACTGGTGCATTTTGAATTTCAACACTGCGAATACTGTTTTTTAAAACTGCTATTTCACCATCAATATCATCCAACTGCTTTTGGGTTCCAGCATTGTCTTTAATTAAATTTTCAATTCTAGTTTTATTGGTATTGGCGGTTTTTAATTTAGCTTGTAATACATTTATCTGCGACAAAACACCTTTGGATTTTGCTTTAATCACATCTTTTTGTACAAAAAGTTGCTCTTTCTTTAAGTGCAGGGGAATCGTATCTATATGACCAATAAGTTCATTGTATTCTACAATAGTGCCTTCATCAATAGTAAAGGTCATTAGTTTTCCAGTGTTTTCAGCAGATACGGTTATTTCGGTAGCTTCAAAATTTCCGTAACCATCTGCTTTGTCTCCGTTATTATTACAGGCTGTTAATACAGTTATAGCAGTTAGTGCAATTAGTATTGTCTTTATGTTTTTCATCGTTTTTCTATTTAGTATCTCCCTTAAGGGTATTGTAATTGGCTTTGGCTAATTCCAATTGGGTTTTATGTTGATTGAACAAATTTTCTGTTTCGTGAAGTTTGGTAAGCTCTGTAATGTATTCAGAGGTCGTGATAACCCCATTCCTCAATTGAGATTCGGAAGTATTAACTACTTCTTGTTGTAAAGAAATTAATTGCTGGTCAATAGTAATAGTGCTTTCAAGGGTTTCAATTTCTTTTTGTTGTTCATTTAAAGCGGTGTTGGTGTTCAGTCTAAAAACTTCTTCTTGATTGCTAATCAATTCTTTTGAATAATCTAATGCTTGCCTCTCTTTCTTATTTCCATTCCAGTCAAACACGTTCCAGTTTAGCTTTAAACCAACGATGTAGTAAGATGTAAAGTCATTTTCCAACATATTCAATCCCGGATTACCATAACCGCCAGTTGCAAAACCTTTAAGTTCGGGAACCAATGATTTGGATAGTATATTTTGTTGTTGTCCTATCTCTTGTTTCCGCAAGTTGAACAAGCCTAATTCCGGTCTATTCAAATCTGAACTTGCATTCATTGAGAGCAAAGGCTTTTGAAATTCTGTTTCAATAGGAATAGAAACTCCTATCAATGAAGATAAAGATGCAATCAACTTTAACTTATTGTTGGTCGCTTCTTTAGTTTGCTGTAAAATTTTCAACAATTCAGCTTCAATGACTTTATCTGAAGTAGGCAACAACACACCGTTTTCTATTCCAGATTTCACTTCCTTTAATTTACTATTCAATTGTTGCTCTCTTACGTTCAGCAATTTAGTTTGGTCATCAATCAGAAGAATTGAAAAATAGAGTTGATTAACTCGTTGTTTTAATTGATACAGATTGACTTCGACCTCTAGTTGCTTTCTGTCAGTAACGGTATTTTGTAAACCTTGTGATGCTTTAATTTTTCCACCATTGAAAATCAGCTGATTAGCTGTAAGTGTGGCACGATATTGGTCGTTATTCAAAGACTCTATGTCTATATTTGGTACTGGAATCTCGGTAACATCACTCTGATAGGTCGCCTGGGCATTAAGATAAAGCTGCGGTAATGTCTTTGCTTTTATAGCCGAAAGCTCAACCTCCTTTTGTTGCTCTAAAATGACACGCTGTTTAGCAAGAGGATAATTTGTTTTCAAACCTTCATAACATTCGTTTAAACTAATTGTGTTTTGGCTATAACCAAAAATCGGTGTTAAAAAGAATAATCCAAATAGATATATAGCTTTCATAGGTTTATTTTTTTATGGCATTAATAATGAAATCGGACACTTCTTTTTTTCGAGCTTCTAATAAGGTTTTGTAAGTTCTGTCATCAACATTTGCAAACGCTTTAATTAAAGGCGAAGCAACAAAGGGGAATATATTTAAGGACAGTATATTGATAAATAGTTGCTCTGCACTTATGGAAACTATTGTGCCGTTTTTAACTTCTTTTTGGACTTGCAGTTTAAATTTGTCAATACTTGGAAAGGCGACATTATTCTTAATCTTTTCAATGAATTTTGGATTTCTGTTAAGCTCTTGAATAATGAAGTTCGGCAAATAAGGATGCTTTATAATAAAGCTAATGTAGTTGTGGGTAAAATTTTTGATTTTATCTTCTAATGATGAGTCATCATTAAGAATGGCATTAAGCTGCGGGGCTAATAAGGCAAACGCCTTTCTAAAGACCGCCTCAAACAAAAGCTGCTTACTTCTGTAATAATAATGCAACATTGCCTTATTGATGCTTGCTTTATCTGCAATTTCCTGCATCCGTGCACCATCCATTCCTTTAGCTTGGAAAATTTTCTGGGCTGCTTCCAATATTTGTTCTTCAGTTTTATTGTCTTTGTGTTTTGTCATTATATAACCATTTAGTTTAACCGTTTGGTTAACAAATGTACAAAAAAAATTTAATATCAGATACTTTGATCAATTACTTCAACCAAAAATTCACAATAAATACTTGTATAATCTTATTTATTAGTTGCAAATAGAATGGCAAAAGTCAAGGTCATACAATAATGAAGGTTAATGCCGTAGTCTTTTGATGGAAGTATTTTACGAGTTTAAATTGTGGGTATATTGTATGATAATAAACCTCTCAATCGAAGAAAAAACTTTGAGATATTGTAAAAAATATTATTTCCAAATACAAAAAATATAGTTTGATACCAGATAAGACCATCTAATATCAAACTTAATTAAGGGAAGAAAAACACCTAAATGTTGTACCTATGTTGTACCCAAGGCTCAAAATCTTAAAAAAATCCCCTTGTTAAAAATAAAAAAGCCGAAGATTTCTCTTCGGCTTTTGTGCGGGCGGGGAGACTCGAACTCCCACACCTCGCGGCACTAGATCCTAAGTCTAGCGTGTCTACCAATTCCACCACGCCCGCATTAATTTTTTTACAACACTTAGGACTTATTGTAAAAAAGCCCGCCTGTTTATCGCTAAACTTGCTTAGGCGGGTGCAAATATAAATAATACTTCTAAATGACAACCAATTAATTTTAATTTTTTTCCACTTTTTATTTTTGAAGTCACGTGTTCATATTTGGAAAAGTTTATCTTCCACCTTCATCTACAAATCCCACCCATTGCATTAACGCTAAACCTATAAAGTTTTCACTATTAAATTGTTTTAACAACCACATATTTTCACCTTTATAACCGGGCTCATGAAAAACAAATATGGGAGAGATATCAATTTTTTTAGCTGCAGCATAAGACCATAATAAAACCGCCATTTCTTCTCCAGCTTTAGCCTCATTATTTTCAACAGGCTTGGTTTTTATCAAGTTCTTTTTCCAATTGGGCAATCATTTTTCGCGAAGTTTCTGTATTCATTTCTTTAAACTGGGCTATCATTTGCAAAATTGTTTCGCGCGAATATGCTGCTTGTCTTTTTTCAACTTCAAAATTATATCCACATTGAGCAAATAATGTATCGCTCCAATCATTCCGCAAGCAATCCATTACTAGGTGAATTCTATCTGTTTCCCCATCATTACGCACGCTATGGGGTAAATTAAAATTGCCATACCAACAATCTCCGGGACACATTTTTACCTCTTGGGCATTTATAAAAAATTGAACTTTGTTGTTTGTTGTAATAGGAATATGGATTCTAAAAACGCCATCTTCATAACCTAAATTATAATCTGTGTGCTCGTTAATTACGCTGCCAGGTTTTAAATTTAATAACCTAATTGCTTCTTTTTCACATTGAAAAGAATCGATAATTTCTTTAAAATAATTACACTTTTTTAAAAGGGGTGTTTCTTTAAATTTCGTGTCGTTTTGAGTAAGCGCAAAAATATTATCAACCTCGCCATTTTGAGAGTGTAACGCAATAGAGGTCCACTGGCCCTCGTAATCATTTGTATTAAAATGGGCCGTAAACTTGTGTTTTTTACAAATTTCTAAGTCGGCCAAAAGATTATCTTCAATAAAGGAAAACGGCAGTTTAAAAAAAGTATTCTGCATAAATGAAAGCGTTGATTTCACATACAATTTACGTCATTTTTAGTACTTTTAGAAAAAATAAAAAAATTTAAATGAAAAGCGCAAAACCATACATTGAAGAAAACAAAGAACGTTTTTTAAATGAGTTGATTGAGCTGTTGAAAATACCTTCTATCAGCGCCGATTCTGCTTATAAAAAAGACGTTTTAAAAACTGCCGAAGCTGTTAAAGAACAGCTTAAAAAAGCGGGGTGCGATACAGTTGAAATCTGCGACACTCCAGGTTACCCAATTGTTTTCGGCGAAAAAATTATTGATAAAAACTTACCTACCGTTTTAGTGTACGGACATTACGATGTTCAACCACCAGATCCGTTGGAGTTATGGGATAGCCCACCGTTTGAGCCAGTAATTAAAAAAACCGATAAACATCCGCAAGGCGCCATTTTTGCCCGAGGTAGTTGCGATGACAAGGGGCAGATGTATATGCACGTGAAAGCGTTAGAATATATGACCGAAACCAAGCAACTGCCTTGCAACGTAAAATTTATGATTGAAGGCGAAGAAGAAGTAGGAAGCGAAAGCTTAGAATGGTTTATTACTCGCAATCGTGAAAAGCTGTCCAACGATGTAATTTTAATTAGCGATACGGGCATGATAGGCCCAGATACGCCATCTATTACAACAGGTTTGCGTGGTTTAAGCTATGTTGAAGTTGAAGTTACGGGCCCAAATAGAGACTTACACAGCGGTTTATACGGTGGCGCAGTAGCCAACCCCATTAATATTTTGGCAAAAATGATTGCTTCACTTCACGATGAAAACAACCATATTACCATTCCTGGGTTTTATGACGACGTAGAGGAACTTTCAAAAGAAGAGCGTGAAAAAATGGCCGAAGCACCTTTTAGTTTACAAGACTATAAAGATGCTTTAGAAATTGATGCTGTTTATGGCGAAAAAGGTTACTCTACCAATGAAAGAAACTCCATTCGCCCTACATTAGATGTTAATGGAATTTGGGGAGGATATATTGGTGAAGGTGCAAAAACCGTAATCCCAAGCCAAGCCTTTGCCAAGATTAGTATGCGTTTGGTACCCGATCAAAACTGGGAAAAAATAACCGAATTATTTAAAAATCACTTTGAAAGCATTGCGCCCGAAGGTGTTCGCGTAAAAGTAAAACCACACCACGGTGGCACAGCTTACGTAACGCCAATAGATAGTTTAGGCTATAGAGCGGCCGAAAAAGCGTACGAAGAAACTTTCGGAAAAACACCTATTCCGCAGCGTAGTGGGGGTAGTATTCCCATTGTCGCATTGTTTGAAAAAGAACTTAAAAGCAAGACTATTTTAATGGGCTTTGGCTTAGATAGTGACGCCATCCACTCGCCCAATGAGCATTTTGGGATTTGGAATTATTTAAAAGGTATTGAAACCATTCCGCAGTTTTATCATTTTTTTACCGAAATGTCTAAATAGCTAATTCATAAAAAAGTTTAAATAAAACATTTCATTTAAAAATTTAGTAAACCTAACGGATATAAAAACCTGTTAGGTTTATTTTTTTCACTTTTTTGAAATTAAGATTTAAAGAAGATTGAATTTTCTAGAAAAAATAATGACATCAAGCCGCAAAACGTACTAATTCAAAAAAAATTAATCACTATCTTTAAAATTAGATTCCTCACAAAAGAATCTAAACTGTGAAACGCAAAAACAGCTTTTGGGATGAGCTTAAGCGACGAAACGTTGTAAAAGGCGCAATTTCGTATTTGGTGGTGGCTTGGCTACTAATTAGAATTGCAGCACTGCTGGGGGATATTTTGGAAATGCCACTTTGGATTTCAAAAAGCCTATTCTACCTACTATTAGTTTGTTTCCCCATTTTTTTAATAGCATCCTGGATCTACGAATTTACACCCACTGGCTTAAAACGAACAAGTACAGTTGCCGAGACGGTTTCAATACGCCGAAAAACTAGCAAACGACTCAATAAAATTATCATTTCAATTTTAATATTAATTCTGGGAATTTTAATAGTTGACCGTGTAATTACAACTAAAAATTTAAATGAAGATGTGGTGAGTATTCCTGCAATTTCTGAAAATGCCAAAACCATTGCAGTACTTCCCTTTCAAGATTATTCAGAAGCAAAAGATAACTCGTATTTTGCCGACGGACTAACCGAAGAGTTGCTCAATTTATTATCGCAAGTTTCGCCTTTAAAAGTTACTTCGCGCACCTCAACATTTTCCTTAAAAAATACAGATTTGCAAATTCCTGAAATCGCAACGAAATTGAATGTTACTTATGTTTTAGAAGGCAGTGTGCGCAAATCGGGAAATTTATTACGTATAACCGCACAACTTATAGATGCAAACAACGACAAGCATTTATGGTCTGAAACCTATGATAGAAACCTAATTAATATTTTTGAAATTCAAAATGAGGTGGCCGAGGCTGTTGTAAAAGCGTTAGAAATAAAGTTATTGAACTCTGAAGCCTTACCAAAATCAAAAACAACAAATGTTGAAGCCTACAACTATTATTTACAAGCAGTACAAGCCTACCATTTTTCAAGCGATAAACATAAGTTAATTGAAGCGGTAACCTTGGCGAAGAAAACTTTAGCAATTGACCCTAATTATATTCCTGCCTGGCTACTACTTTCACGAGTTTATGAAACCCAAGCCAATAACGGCACCCTCGGGTTTGAAAAAGGATATGGTTTGGCCAAAGAAGCTACTCAAAAAGTTTTAGAAATAGACCCAAAAAATGCCTTGGCTTATGCATATTTAGCCGATGACGAATTAAGCTTTGATTGGAATTTTAAAAAGGCGAAAGAGTTAAATGCTATTGCCTTAAAACTCGATGGGTCAAACCCCGAAATAATAAGTCTTACGGCTACCCTAAAAATTGCTTTAGGAAAAATTGAAAGCGCGGTTAGGTTACAAGAATACTCAGCCAGTTTAGACCCACTTAACCCCAATGTTTACTACAATCTGGCAAATGTATATTATTGTGCAAACAGACTCGATGAGGCAATTTCGGCAGCAAAAAAATGTATTGAATTACAACCCAATCGCTATGCAATCCATTACTATCACGCCCGAATTTTATTGCAAAAAAATGAACTTGAAGATGCCTTAATAGCAATTAGAAGCGAACCAGACGAAGGATGGCAGCTTCAAATTTTATCAGACATATATTTTAAAAAAGGCGATTTAAAAAAAGCCAATGCCTATATGCAAGAACTTATTGCAAAGTACAAAGATGAAATGGCCTACCAAATTGCCGAAAGTTTCGCCTTTAGAAATGACACCGAAAACGCGTTTATGTGGTTAAACATTGCATATCAAGTTCACGATGTAGGATTAAACGAAGTACTTTCTGAACCACGTTTTAATCCATTACACAACGATAAACGCTGGCAACAATTTATAACCAAAATGGGCTTCCCAAGCGATGAAAATAAAACCTAATGGATTTCAACGAATTTTTTAACGAATTAAGAAGAAGAAATGTCTTTAAAGGCACTGTTTCGTATTTGGTTTTTTCTTGGGTATTATTACAAGTTATCGCCATTCTTTCACCAATTATAGATGCTCCCGCGTGGTTTGGAAAAATGATTTTGATAATTTTAATCGTCCTCCTGCCCGTGTGGATTTGCATATCGTGGTTTTTTGAAATTACAGCCGATGGCATTAAAAAAACCAAACACGTACCAAAAGAAAAATCTATCGCTCATAAAACTGGAAAAAAACTCAACTCGTTTATTATTGCTTTTTTAGGAGTGGCTATAATTTTACTATTTGTAGATAGATTTAGACTTCGGGCAGAGAAAAAAGAAGATAGTATTGCCCTTGAAACAACTTCAGAAAAATCTATCGCGGTCTTGCCGTTTTCAGATTTATCGCCAAACAAACAACAACGCTATTTTGCCGATGGTTTGGCCGAAGAAGTTCTTAATTCACTTGTGAAAATTAACGACTTGCAAGTAACATCGCGTACCTCTGCTTTTTCATTTAAAAACAAAACAACCAACTTACATCAAATAGCAAAAACCTTGCAGGTAGGTTACATTTTGGAAGGGAGTGTACGCTCGCACGACAGTATTTTACGAATAAGCGTAAACTTAGTAGAAACCGAAACCGATAACAATATTTGGTCGCAAACCTGGGAAAAAAAGCTTGAAAATATATTTAAAATTCAAAACGAAATAGCCGAAGCAGTCGCCGAAAATCTTCAATTAAGAATACTCGACAATATAATTCCAAAAGTAAAAGAATCTAAAACCGAAGCCTATGCGCTGTTTTTAGAAGGACGCTATATTTTTCACAACGATTTTACAGAAATTTCTTTGAACAAAGCTGAAGAATTATTACAACAATCATTAGCCATAGATTCTACCTATGTTCCTGCATTAATTACGTTGGGAAATATCTATCAGCTTCAAAATAATTACGGCATAATTGATTTTTCTTCGGCCAAAGAAAAGACTTTTAAAATTGCCGAAAAAGCTTTGAGTTTAGATAGCACCTATGCCGATACATACGCCTTTAAATCACTTTTGGCTTTAATTTACGAAAACAACATAGGAAAATCCAATCAACTTGCTACCAAAGCTTTACAATTAGAACCCAATAATGCCAACGCGCTTCGTCGTGCTTCGGAAGCTTTACATTTAATGGGAAAGGTAGAAGAAGCTATTGCCACACAAAAAAAGCTACTGGTAGTAGACCCATTAAATGCCAGCAATTATTACAGTGTTGCCAATACCTATTATATGGCCAAAATGTATCCTGAAGCCGAAAAGTATATAAAAAAATCGATTAGTTTGGCTCCAAACCATGAAGTAACCTATTCGTTATACGCGCTTATATTAACACAGCAAAAGCGGTATAAAGAAGCTTTAAAAATTATTAAAATGGAGCCTTTGGAAGGATTTAGGTTACACGTTGAAGCTATAGTCTATCACTTTTTAAAAGACGAAGAAAAATCTAAAACGGCCTTAAAAACACTTATCGACGACTTTGCTCTTGCGTGGGGTTATCAAATTGCAGCAACCTATGCCGTGCTCAACAATAAAGAAGAAATGTATTACTGGTTAGAACAAGCCCGTATTAATAACGATTTAGGACTTTTAGAACTACCCTTAGAACCTATGTTCGAGCCTTTTAGAAACACCCCGAAGTTTCAAGCTTTTTTACAAAAGCTCGATTACAAATATTAAATTATAGCTTTTTTACAAAATCTGTAATAATTACAATTTGTTGTCCATCTACCTTACCTTCAATATATTTTTCGTTTTCGTAATCGAGTGAAATTCTACGTACGGCTGTACCTTGCTTAGCTACCATACTACTTCCTTTCACTTTTAGATCTTTAATTAACACTACCGAATCTCCAGCCTCTAAAACTACCCCATTACTATCACGATGAATTATGGCATCTGCCTTATCGTCTTCCACCCCCGCTTGCGCCCAGGCTTTTGTATCGTCTTCCATATACATCATATCTAACAAATCTTGTGGCCAACCTTCGGCTTTTAACCTATTAAGCATACGCCAAGCCATAACTTGTACTGCGGGCACAGCACTCCACATACTATCGTTTAAACATCGCCAGTGGTTTGCATCTACTTTTTCGGGATCTTCAATTTGCTCTTTACAAGTATTGCAAATTAAAATTGAAGCCGCTGCACCGCTCATGGGCGAATCAGGCACTTCAAAAACAACTAAGTTGTCATCACTTCCGCACAGTTCACATTTGTTATCGCTGCGTTGCTGTAATTCTTTTTCTACTCCCATAAATTTAGATGTTTTGTTGGTTGCTTAAATTTAAACGATTGAGACCGCAAAGTTAGATTTTTTAAGAAATAAACCTACCTATCGCCTATTCAATTGCAATATTAATTCAGGCTTCCATTTCAGAAGTTCTTTAAATGAAGTCTGTTTTATGCTAGTAACAAAAAAGCCTCTTAATTTAAGAGGCTTTTTTGTTACGGTTATAATTTATTCCACGTATCGTTTAACAGATTTACATCGGGAACAATTTTATCGGGATCTAAAACTACTCTTTTCACTTCTTTTGAATTTTGTATTAAATGTGACCAGCTATTTCCGCGGTGCCATATTTCAACAGGAAGTTCAACAATTTCAGAAGTGTCGTCGCTGTAAATAACCTGAAGTTTTACTGGCATCGGCACTTCACCTTTATTTTCGAGCGTAATTAAAGAGTTTCCGCGAAATGGTTTTACATCAACAATTCCAATATCTACATTTCCGGTGCCGTAAAACCAACCATTCCAAAACCAAGAAAGATCTTCGCCTACCACATTTTCCATATGGTTAAAAAAGTCGTTTGGCTGCGGGTGTTTATAGGCCCAAGTTTCAATATAACTTTTAAAAGCTTTGTCAAAACGCTCTGGTTTTATAATGTATTCTCTAAGGAGATATAACCCTGCAGCAGGCTTATAATAAGCTGTGTAGGCTAGGTTTCTCGCATTTGTTAAATCGGGATAAGTATCTATTCCCTCGCGAGTTTCAGAAGTAAGGTATCCAATTAAACTTCGGGGGCTGTCAAACCGAGTTGAGTATTCACCATCGTTAAAAGCTTCGGTGCTATAATGGTTTATAAAAATGTTTAATCCTTCATCCATCCAAGCGTATCTGCGTTCATTACTACCAACAATCATTGGGAACCAATTATGTCCAAACTCGTGATCTGTTACACTCCACAGCGAAGCGCCTTTACTTTGATAGCTACAAAAACTTACCCCCGGATATTCCATACCTCCCACACTCGCTGCTACATTAATTGCGTTTTGATACGGGTAAGGGTAGTAATTATTTGAATAAAATTCTACCGACGCTTTAGAGTACTCGGTAGATCGCGACCAGGCATTTTTACCATCGCTTTCTTTAGGATAAACAGATTGTGCCAACCCAGTTTTACCGTTGCCCAAATTCATTTTTGCAGCATCCCAAATAAACGACCTTGAAGCTGCCCAAGCTACATCGCGCGTGTTTTCCATTTTAAAATGCCACGTTAGCGTGCCGTTTTGTTTGGGTTTAGCTTCTGCTGTACCAACTTCATCTGGCTTAATTATATAAACTGTTTTATCACTTTTTTCGGCTTTCGCCCAACGTCTTTGCTGCTTCTTTGTAAGCACCTCATCTGGGTTTTGTAAAACACCTGAACACACTACCGTTTGATAAGCCGGCGCTGTAATTTTTACATCATAATTTCCGTACTCGCAATAAAACTCACCAGCTCCCAAATAAGGGTCGGTATTACATCCCACAACATCGTCAAAAACAGCTACTCGAGGGTACCATTGTGCTAAGGCATAAATAGTGCCATCGGCAACATCTAAACGTCCCATTCTGTCCATTCCTTCAACGGGAATTTTATATGAAAAATCTATTTTAATTTCAACTTCACCGCCATTTGCCTTTAAAGGCTTATCTAGCCACAGTTGCATACGCGTATCTGTAATTATATATTTTGAAGAAACACCGGTTTTTGTTTTGGCTTGCACATTTGTAAGTGTATAACCCCCTTCTACATCGCCACTATATCGACTACCTTCAATAGGAGTTGTTAAACTTCCTCGAGAGGTTTCTGTAAATCTATTTTGTTCTAAATACAACCAAATAAAGTCTAAATTTTCGGGACTGTTATTTGTATAATTAATAATAACTTCACCCGAAATAGTATGCGTTTTATCGTCTAAAGTAACATCTAAATTATAGTCTGCAGCATTTTGCCAATACTGTGGACCGGGTTTCCCCGAAGCGGTTCTATAAACATTGCCTTGTCTAAACGAAACATTGTCGAATAGATGTTGATTGTTTGGTTTAACTTCCTGTGCAATAACCGGAAAAGTAAATGTGGAAAAAAGTAGCATTGTGATTAGGCTACTAACGAAATACTTCATTTTTATTCAATTTTTAAAAATAAGTTGCTAATGTACTAATTTACGTTATGAAAATTGTAACAAAACGTCGTGTTAACTTTTACCGAAATAAATTGGATTAATGTATATTACCACCCTATCAAAAGTTGACAATTATGACAGAGAATAAAACTGTAAATTATCTAAAAGATGTATTGGAAAATATGCCACAAGACTGGCTAAATTTAACAACACATAGGCTGGATATTTACAACGAAGGATTAGCCAAAACCGAATTTTTAGAACATTTCGAAAAATTATTCGAAAACAATAATGCCTCTAACAACGCACTTAACCAATTGCCTACGGCTTACGATTACATTCGTTTGGGCCACCCGCTATCTTGTGTTTTGGAATGGGGAATTGCAAAATTGAACCAAATACCTGCCGATAACGTAATAAGTTTTGACTCGAATACGGTTCCTATTTTGGCGATTTTACGGAAGAATTTGTTAGCAAATAAAAAAACACAAATTGTGTATTTAAACACGCTACCTTCTGCGTTTAACCCCGAAGTTGTAAAAACTGTTTACGGTTATAATTTTGAATTAAAGCAGATTGAAAACATCAACGATATTTCGGCATATAATGGGAGTACTATATTTATTTCTAAACAGAATGAAATTGCCGCAATTGAATCAAATCCCAATATCGACTTCCAAATAAATCTACACGGGCAATTAGGCAGTGTGCTAATTGTAAAGAAAGAGGAAAATGCGCAGTATATTTCAGAAATACAACACGTACGCAGGCGAGAAACGGTTGCCATGACACCGTCTAACTGTGTTACCGCACTAGCCAATTTAACAAACAACAATAGCATTGTTCACAATATTGAAGATTTTGAAGAGGACAAAGCGGCGGTATTAAATTCAATTAAAAAAATTACCGGCACGGTGTCTGAACCGCTTGTGGCAACGAGTGGGCTATCTATTCAATACGCTATTATGATGGGGCTGGTAGCCGATGCGATGGAAAATCACCCGGGAAAAGCTATAAAATTTATTGTGCCTCCCAACTGTTATGGCGGGACAAACGACCAGGCTCGACGTGTAGCCGCCTGCTTAAACCACGTTGAGGTTGTCGACCTTCCGGTAGATGGTGAAAATGACATGGTTAGCAGTATCGATAGCATTTTAGCAGATATTGCAGAAAAAGATGCTATACCATATATAATTGCCGAAATTCCTACAAATCCACGTGTTGAAGTTCCTAATTTACAGGACTTAAAAGAAGTTTTAAGCAAAAAACGTTTTACTGAAGACGGGAAAACTGCCATCGATTCAGTTTTTATTTTAGACCAAACTTTTTGTCCTAACTACCACTTTTTGGGCGATGGCGAAATATTATCGACGGTGCGCGCTATTTCGTACGCAAGCGGATCAAAATTTCCAAGCGGTGGAAAATGCACGGCGGGATATGTGGTAGGAAATAGTAAAACCGACGCTTTAATTCAGAAAATTAAAACACACTTACACTTGTGTGATAATGAAGCTACAGCGCAACAGTATAAAATTCTTGCAGCACAGTTACCATCAATGAATCAAAGAATAATTGATGCGTATAAAAATACTCGCGAGTTTGTAAATTATATCCAAGAAGTGCTGCCCGATGCAAAAGTCAATTTTGTTTCGGAAGAATTGGCTTCGCAAGGATTTACACCTTCGGTTTTCTCGTTAGATTTACCCACCAAAGGAAATACAGCCGAAGAAAAAGAAGCGCATAAAAGAGCGTTAAATCTTAAGTTAATTAATTTAATGATTTCAAAAATCCCGAACGAATGCAAGTTTTGTGTTAGTTATGGGCAGTTAAAAGGCAGTTACTGGACCATTCCTGCAACTTCTACTCAAGGTACAACAAAAGAAGGCGACAAAGATTATATTGTACGCGCGTCACTTTCGCCAAATATGGATCTCGAACTTCATAAAAAAGTGTTTTTAGAGTTTGTAGAAAGTATTTAAAATTTCGCATTTTTAACTATTCGAGTTTGCTAGCACTTGCATAAACCTATATCAAAAAATACAAATTGGTGCTTTTGCCCCGACTGTTTAGGTCGCGGCAAAAAAAATAGTAAACGCCACAAAAAGTCGAATTCTAAAGATGAAATCGCTATTAAGAAACCTAAACAACTGCAACAAAAGATTTGCAAAACTTGTTTGGGTTCTGGATTAATTGCTTCCGAAAATCCTCCACATCCCAATTGTAAAACTTTTCCGAAAGTGGCAATTATTGGCGGCGGAATTGGCGGAATGGCGTTGGCAGTTGCTTGTTTGCATCGAGGAATTCCTTTTACAGTTTATGAACGAGACACAAGTTTTAACGCCCGCTCCCAGGGGTACGGTTTAACCCTACAGCAAGCGAGCAAGGCAATTAAAGGATTGGGAATTTCTTCGTTAGAAGAAGGCGTTATTTCAACAAAACACGTAGTTCATAAAACCAATGGCGAAGTGATTGGCGAATGGGGAATGCGAAAATGGGTTGGTGCCGAGGAGACAAAAAAGCCAAAACGAACTAATATTCATATTGCCCGACAAACATTGCGGCTTAAATTGTGGGAACAATTAAAAAATTGTGACAGCATTAAATGGGGCCACGATTTAATCAATTTACAAACTAATGCTGAAGGTGTGGCACTAAAATTTCGAGTGAACAACGAAATTAAAACCACCCAGGCACATTTGGTTGTAGGGGCAGATGGTATACGAAGTTGTGTGCGCAAACTGTTATTTGGCAATCAAATTTCACCTTTACGCTATCTAAATTGCATGGTTATTTTGGGAATTTGCGAGCTCAATAAATTAGAAGACGTTGAGAGTGATTTACTCGACGGCGCCACTGTATTTCAAACTGCAAATGGCACAGACCGTATTTATATAATGCCATTTACAAAAGATACAATAATGTGGCAATTCAGTTTTCCGGTGACTGAAACCACTGCCAAAGCATTAAGTAAAAAGGGTGCACAAGTTTTAAAAGAAGAAACTGTTAAACGTGCAAACTGGCATAGCCCCATCCCACAAGTTCTTAAAAATACAGAACTGTCTCGAATTTCTGGATATCCGGTTTACGACCGTAAATTATTAACGCCAGAAGTTTTTGAGAATAATTGCAATATTACCCTGTTGGGCGATGCGGCACATCCTATGAGTCCGTTTAAAGGACAAGGCGCCAATCAGGCACTATTAGATGCCCTATCCTTAGCCCGAAGTATCTTTATAAACTGCCGCCGTAGTGATCAATGGCGAATTAACGGTCTTCGGCAAAGTATTTTATCAAATTTTGAAACTGAAATGATAGACCGCTGCGCCGCTAAAGTAAAAGGCTCGGCAGAAGCAGCGAAATTGCTTCATTCTGCTGCAATTCTAAAACCTGCCGATAAGCCGAGAAGGTAACACAACGCCTGCAACATTTCGAATTGACACTTAAAACCACGATTATACGAGGGTCTTTTTTTAGAGTAGTTAACATTTACAACTAAACTTTTATTAAACTTCAATGTAAAGCGACATTTCTTTAATAGTTGTAAAAATAATTAACCAAATAGCTTAAATTATCACATTTTTTAAAATTATTTGGTTGGTTTTAGACAGACTAAACGCAAGCATTTTCTATTTGATGCAAGCTTTATTTATAAAAACATTACTAATCTAAAAAACCAATTACAATGTCATTACTTACTATTATTTTAAACATTCTACTACCACCTTTAGCTGTATTTATGAAACACGGCGTAAGCAGTACATTTTTAATAAGTATAATATTAACGCTTATTGGTTGGATTCCAGGAGTAATACACGCGTTTATTGTAAACGATTAAAATTATTCGTACAATCATATGTTGTACAGAAAAATTCAAAAAAAATGAATTTGCCACTATCTTTTTTGAAAACTAAGCAATAGAGCGACAAGAGAAAATAAAAAACTCCTTAGCAGTATTAACTAAGGAGCTTTATCTAGTAGTCCGCCACAGCGGAGACTCAAACCTGTGTCCGCCGCGGCGGATATGAGCTCGAAGCAATTTCAATACTTATAAAAATTGGATAAAAGAAGGTTTGGCGTTGTTTGTAGATAAAAAAAGCGAGTTGTTTCCTTACACACAGGCTACAATTGCCGTAGGGGGAAACAACCCGCAGAGCCACAAAACTACAAAAACCAAACCAAACAGCAAAAATAACGGCTTAAAAAGCCCAGAAACTCAATTAATTGAACCGAAAACCCAGCGTGAAAATCATTCTCCTGTACCATATCCTCTTTGATGCGCCACTCATTGACCTCTTCGCGGAGCAGTTTAACACGCTCCGGGAAAAGCTCATAGGGCGAAGCCATACGCTCATTGAACAACTGGAAGCCGAACAACCACCAAAGAGTATCAATAGAATAGCATACCTCAATAGGTTTGTCAAGTACCTCAACGAACAGTTCTATGAAGGATAACGGCATCCAAAGCTACGAGACCATACTGACCGTCTATCCTAACGCCAAAGGCTATGCCTATGCCCTTATGCAGGGACCCACCGTGGTCCTCGAAAAAAAGATGGTCAGCATCAGCCCCGTTGACAACACGAGGATAATCCGGGAGGTCAGCGATCTCCTAAAATGCTACACCCCCGATGCCGTCATCCTTGAGGATACCTCCTGCAAGTTTGCACGAAAGGGAGCTCGTGGAAAGCAACTCCTGCGGAGCCTCAACCTCAGTGCAAAGTACCGGGGCTATCCCGTGTACTCGTACAGCAGGGAGGATATCCGCCTTGTCTTCGAGCCGTGGCGTGCCACTACGAAGTATGAAATCGCGGAAGTGATTGCCAAGAACATTAAGGGCTTTGAGATGTTGCTCTATCCGAAACCTAAGTACCCCGATTCACAGAAATATTTGACCGCCCTGTTTGATACAATCTCGTTGGGCATAACCCATTATTATAAGACGACCTAAGTAAAACCGATTACTTCGGTTTTTTATTTTCACTATCTCTCAAAGGATCAGCATTCAATATACGGTTAGTCTGTTGCATACCAACATATACCGATTGACATTTCATAGTAATTTTTTCCAGTAATCCTTCGGACACTTTTAATTCAAGAAACAAACCATAGACCACTACAAAATCCATAAGGAGAGCAATGTATAATAATTCAAATTCCGTAAAAATATTCTTGTTATCCAAGTTACTATGAACGTGATAATTCCTTGATCTGACAATCTTGCTTGCAAAAGACTTAAAGTCTTCCTTCTTAATTTTCCCCAATAGTCCAAATAGGCCCGAATAATGATGAAGGAACTTTTTCAAATTGTTTTGTTTCAATCCCGAGTAAAGTTTCCCAAATGCTTCGAAGGTGGATATGCTATTGGTAAATCTTTTGTTATGACTTATTTGTCGACTCAAGAGGTTTTCCATTAACTTCTCGATGCAGAAGTTGAATTTTTCGTTCGTGTATATGGCACTAAAGAGAATGGGCAAATCTTCTTTTACCTCGTCGTACTTAATATGGATGAATGAATTATTGGATTTTGCGTATTTCTTATCATTGTAATAAATATTCGCCCATTTTTTGCAGGATCTACACTCAAATCCATAGTAGGCGAACTGCTTTGATTTAGAAACAATGAGGTGAAGAATTTTTTGAAAATCATTATACAAGTCGATACTCTTCAATATCGTTATAGGTTGATCGCTTTCAAAAGTCACGTACCCTACATTATTGAAAGTCAGTTCCTTTCTTCGGGCGCGATAGTTTAAAGAATGTTGAATGGTCAACGTCAATCCAATCCCATCAATCCTTATTTCATCTTTAACATCATCCTCTTTTTCAAGTTTTTCCTCTTCTGAATTGTACCCCGTCATATTATCCACCCAGTCCACAATGGCATCATTTGTAACCTTGAACTTATTAAATGCTATGTCATTCTCAACTTTTGGACGATGAACATTGATAAAGGTATATTTTGGACCATACACTCTCATTTCTATCATTCCAGATTCAGATTTTAAAATGGTACAATCAACAAAGGTGATATATCCCAATCCTGTAAATTCACCTTGAATTTCAAGTTGTTTATACACTACTGATCGTGAATACAGGTTCGTTTCCAATTGAACATCATTATCAATAATAGTCATAATACAGAAGCATCTTTTATCCTCTTGCCCCGTTAACCAAACCTCACCGTAATATTTTTTGTCATTCAGCATCTATACTATTATTAAAAATTTTCATTTTTTGCGATTTCAGTATTGAGGTGTACAACAAAATTTTTCTTGTTATCACTCGAAAAATCGGTAAAACTCCAGCCAGCATCATTGTCAAAATGCTTTAGCTTTTGAAAAATATTTGACCACTGAAAATTATCAAATACTTCCTTAGAGTCTTTGGAAGAAAAAGGAATGGCATACACCATACGCTTGCACGTAAAGTGAAAATCACAAATAGCATACGGAAGGGAATCATCTTCTATCGTTCGAAGAAAATAGAACAACTTAGGTTGCTTAGCAAAAAAATCATAGGTTATTAATTCAGCAATAGGCGGAAGTGATTCAACAACCATATTACCATTTATCCATTCAATGGTACTTTCAAAGTCCTTTAATTGTGAGGAATCAATAACTGAAAGAAAATACTTGGCTAACGCTTTATAGATATTTTGAAAGTTTACCTCCTGTCCAAAGTCAAGGTTCATATTATAGGGATCGCCCTTTTTTGGTCTATCTGCTATATCCCAAAAGCGGATGAGTACATTTTCATCATTGCTCAATTCAAAATTCTTTCCTTTGATTTTCTTTTTACCACCCTTTCCCTGAACATCATAAAATGAACGAAAGACCGCCAGATAAGCGATAATATCATTCTCAATCGTTTGTCCAAACCGTTCATTACAGCTATCACATTCATCAAATAATATTACATTCTTATTTCCTAAAGCTTCGGAGATTGCGTGTGCCCTTTGATTAAAGGTAACTTCAGGTTGCATTTTAGTACAAAATCGACATACTCGTTCATTCTTTTTTGGATTACCAATATTTTTTCTCTGAACTCCAGCAACGCCTATAAAAAAGTTATTCAGAGTGAAATGATAAAGATTATCTATTTCTTCTTTTAATGTTTCAAAGCTTTTTCCGCCTTGTAGAGAATTAAGGTACGCATTTAGGTCAAAAGATAGCTGTGGGGTCAATTCTTCACTAGGCACAATAACAAAATAATTATCATTGCCCGTTTTATTAAAAAAGGAATAGAAACTTTGAAGTTGCGGAAGCCGTGACGCATATTTTTTACAAAAAGCATCAAAATCAGTTTGTAATTGAGCTGTATTTTTTTGCAACATTTGCATTCTCTTGATTTTGTTTCCTCGGTCATCTTTTTCAGCAAAAACAGATAAAAAATCATTAAGAAAATCTTCAACTTCATTATAATTGGGAGAAGCCATTAAAAAACCTTGATTAGCGGATAATGATTTTAAATGACAACGAAATTTATACTTACCTCCTTCCTTGAATACTATAATATTTTCAACACTCATTTAGACTTGTTTTCCTGCAAGATAATTTATAAATGAGAATTTCTAAAAACTATTTATTTATGATTGGAAAGAAAAAATTGGAGTTTGTTGTACCTATGTTGTACCCAACAAAAAAGCCAAGAAGTACATTCTTGGCTTTTCCTTTGTTTGTCTAGTAGCGGGAACAGGACTCGAACCTGTGACCTTCGGGTTATGAGCCCGACGAGCTACCTACTGCTCTATCCCGCGATATGGGTTTCAATACTTCGTCTTTAGCTTTTAGCTTTCGGTTCATAAGGCCGACAGAAATATTGGACTGCAAAGATACAAACCTTTTGAGAGTTTACAAACAAAGTTCTAAGTAATTTTTATCTATTTTTAAATCACTAAATATCACCCAGTTTACAAGGGTAATTTTTACTGTGAAAGCACCATTTTCAACAATTATTACAAATTATATAATTCTTCGCAGTTCAATTTTCATAATATAGTATTAAAGCTACTATGGCAGATTAAAATTCTTTTTATCTTTAAAATATGAGCAACGATTTAAAAAAGGTAGCAATCACAATTTTGTCTGTAGGTGCACTAATTGCGGTAGCTACCATTTCAATTAATTTATATCTCAAAAACAAAGTAGAAAGTTTTATTACCGATAGATTACCAGAAAATATGATTCGAAGTTATGACGATATAACCGTCGAGTCATTTGGAGGATCGCTCACCATTACAAACGCTTCACTAATTATTACCAACAAAGAAGACTCCTTAAAACACACCTATATTAATGTCGATAAACTCGAAATTTCGCATATTAGTTATTGGGATTATATTTTTAAAGAAGAAATACATATTGAAACCATTTCGGTTATAAACCCAATTATGGCATATTATAAAGATCGGGTTGTGCCAAAACAAGATTCCACCCAAAAAGGAGTAATCGATATTTACAAACCTATATTTGTAAATAAGCTAGTTGTTAACAACAGTAAATTTGCCATTTACGAAAAAGGTAAAGATTCTACCAAACTATACACTAAAGGGCTTTCATTAAATATAAACGGAATTAAAGTAGATAAAAATACAATAAAACAAAAAATACCTTTCGATTATAAAACATACCAAGCCAAAGGCGATTCTCTTTTTGTAAAAGTAAGCCCGTATGAAAATGCAACCGTTTCGCACTTCTCTATTAAAAATAATGATGCCGAATTTAAAAACATTCAACTCAAAACAAAGTATTCTAAACAACAGCTCTCTCAAATTATTAAAACCGAACGCGATCATTACAATTTAACATTACCATCGCTAACCATAGAATCGATAGGTTTTGGTTTTGATAAAAAGGAATTTTATGCAAAAAGTAAGTTCATCTCATTAACTTCACCTACGGTTAAAATTTACCGCGACAAATTGGTGGCAGACGACCCAAAAATAAAGCCACTTTATAGCCAAATGCTACGCGAATTACCCTTTGCATTGACTGTAGATTCACTAAATATTTCGAATGCAAAAATAACTTACGAAGAACGTGTTAATCGAGATAATATGGGGGGCTCCATAAAATTTGAAAACCTTAATGCACAAATTGCCAATGCGAGTAATACCTATTCGAGCCCACAGAAAACTCGTTTACAAATTAGCGCCGATTTTATGGGCAACACGCCGCTTGCGGTAGATTGGAGTTTTGATGTAAATGACAAAACCGACGCCTTTATTTTTAAAGCCGATATGGGGGCGTTACAAGCCGAAAAAATGAACAGCTTTACCCAACCCAACTTAAATGTAAAATTGGAGGGTCATACAAACAAAACATACTTTACTATTGATGGTAATAGCGAAAGCGCCACCACCGATATGAAGATAAGTTATTCAAACTTTAAGGTGAATATTCTTAAGAAAAATGGAAAAGAAAAGAATTCGTTCTTTTCAGCCATTGCCAATATTTTTGTTTCCCAAAATAGCAAGTCTGATGAAGACTCATTTAAAGAAGGTACAGCAACTGCAACGAGAGACAAAACAAAATCTATTTTTAACTTTCTTTGGATTAGTGTAAAGGCAGCTCTCGAAAAAATTATTGTATAAACTTTTATTGCTCAATGCTCGAGGCAGAAAACGAAACCATTTCACCGTTGGTAAAAGCCACATTTATTTCAATAGGATTACAACAAATTTCGCAGTCTTCAATATATGTTTGTCGCAAGACCGAAGCGTCCAACAGCATCGAAATTTCTTCCCAGCAATGTGGGCATTGAAAAAAGTGTTCAAACATAATTTAAAGCAATAAAATTGAAGCTCGCAAAACTATTGAGTCGATAAGGATTCTACAGTTTCCTGAAGCACCTCCCACTCTTCCATTAACGTTTTCAGCTTTTTCTTTTTATTTTGATACTTGTCAAAAAAGTTTGGTTTTGCGATAGTTTCATCGTAATTAATAGCCAATTCGGTATCAATTTCGGCGATTTCTTTTTCTAAAGTTGAAATTTTAGCTTCAACGTTACTAAGTTTATTTTTGGCAGACTTTAGCTTTTTTTGCAATTCGTATTCTTCGCCTGCTGAACGTTTTTGTTTTACTTCAGAAACTACCGTTCGTTTTTCGGCTTCACGAAGATTTTGAAGATTTCGTTGCTCAAGAAAATAGTTTATATCGCCCAAATACTCTTTAATTTTATGATCTCTAAACTCATAAACCTTATCTGTTAATCCTTGTAAAAAATCACGGTCGTGGGATACTAAAATCAAGGTACCTTCAAAACTTTTTAAAGCGTCTTTTAAAACGTTTTTAGATTTTATATCTAAGTGGTTGGTAGGCTCATCCATGACCAATACATTAAAGGGCTGAAGCATCAACTTTGCAAGTGCCAATCTATTGCGTTCGCCACCACTAAGCACTCTTACATATTTTTCGACATCGTCGCCTCTAAAGAGAAAAGAACCCAAAATATCCCGAACTCTACTGCGGTTTTTTTCATTTGCCGCGTCAATCATGGTATCCAAAACAGTTTTGCTACCGTCCAAATAATCGGCTTGATTTTGAGCAAAATACCCTATCTGTACATTGTGTCCAAGATTTACTTTTCCTTGGTGTTCAATTTCGCCCACGATAATTTTGGCTAATGTAGATTTACCTTGCCCGTTTTGTCCCACAAAGGCTATTTTTGAATCGCGAGCCACAACGAGGTCTACCTCGTTTAAAACATTTTTATTGCCGTAACTTTTTGAAATATTCTCTGCCTCAACCACTACTTTTCCCGGGGTTACAGAAACAGGAAAGCGCAAAGTCATTACACTGTTATCGTCTTCGTCTACCTCAATTCTATCTATTTTATCGAGCTTTTTTATAAGCGATTGCGCCATTGTGGCTTTACTCGCTTTAGCACGGAACTTATCGATAAGTTTTTCGGTTTGTTCAATTTGTTTTTGTTGGTTTTTTTGTGAAGCTAATTGTTGTTCGCGCAGCTCATTTCGCAGTACTAAATATTGCGAATACGGTTTGTTAAAATCATAAATTTTACCCAACGAAATTTCAATAGTGCGATTGGTAACATTATCCAAAAACATTTTATCGTGCGATACGATAACCACGGCTCCTGCATAGCTTTTAAGAAATTCTTCTAACCACAAGATCGATTCAATATCGAGGTGGTTGGTAGGCTCATCGAGCAGTAAAATATCGTTGTTTTGAAGTAGTAATTTCGCAAGTTCTATACGCATACGCCACCCGCCCGAAAACGTTTCGGTGAGTTTATCAAAATCGGCGCGTTGAAAACCTAAACCTTGTAAAATACGTTCGGTTTCACCTTGATAATTGTACCCACCGTGAATTTCATATTGATGCTGCACATCGTTTAAATCTACCATTAAATTATGATAGCCTTCACTTTCGTAATCGGTTCTTTCGGCAAGTTGGGTGTTTATTTCTTCCAGCTTTTTTTCGAGCTTTTTAATTTCGGTAAATGCCTCATAAGACTCTTCCAAAACCGTTCTTCCTTTTTCAAAATCGATATCTTGTTTTAAAAAACCAATTGAAATTTCTTTATCGGTGGCAATCTGGCCGGTATCGTACTCCTGTTCGCCCGAAAGTATTTTTAGCAAGGTAGATTTTCCGGCGCCATTTTTTCCAACCAGTCCAACACGGTCACCCGCTTTAAGCTGAAATGTAATTTTTTCGAACAAATAATCGCCTTGAAAAGAGACTGAAAGATTATGAATATTAATCATGATATGTAAGTATTAAACCTAAAATTTTTAAGCACCAATTATGCCAATAAGCGATAAACTTTACTTTGCAAATTGCTTTAAAATTTTTGCAAAGATGCCTATTTTTGTGGCGTTAAAAAAGCTGAGAATGAAATTATTGAAAGGCACCAAACTTTACAGTATTTTTACTAGCAAATGCCCCGTTTGCCACAAGGGCGATATGTATGTTGAAAACAACCCATACAAAGTAACCAAGCTGATGAAGATGCACGAATTTTGCAGCCATTGCGGTAAAAAATTTAAAATTGAACCTTCTTTCTTTTTTGGCGCAATGTACGTAAGTTATGCTGTGGGAGTAGCCATTGCCGTAGCCGCATTTATTATTTCGTTCTTTTTTCTCGACTTAGGCAGAAATTATTCGTTTTTAGCAATTATTATAACGCTTGCTGTTTTGTTTCCTATAATAGTAAGAGTTTCAAGAAATATTTGGATTAACTTTTTTGTTGATTACGACCGTGAAAAAGCCGAAAAATAATTCATAAACTTTACAGCATTCTATTAATATCCATGTCTTTTGGCATGGCGGTATTTTGCGTTATTGCGTTAATTAAAATCTTTGAGACTAAAGGTGCCATCAAAAATCCGCGCGAACCCAATCCATTAAAAAATACAATATTTTTAAATTGAGGCACGCTGCCAATTAATGGTTTGTGGTCTTGCGTAGTGGGTCTTATACCTGCCGTTTGACCCACAAGCTCGAAAGGGCAATTAATCATCTTTTTTAATTTTGAAATAATTTCATCTCGTGCCGCTTGCGTAGTTTCTAAAGTTAAACTTTCGCGATTAAAGGTTGCACCAACTTTATAACAGTCATCCCCAAGTGGAATTATATAAAACGCATCTTTTAAAAGCGATTGTAGCTTTAATTCAGGGGCTTTTATGATTATATATTCTCCTTTATTACCTTTTAATGCTTTTTGCGGAAAAAACGGATTGCGCTTTGCTCCTGCGCCTTCGGCAAAAATTACAGTTGTTGCCGTATAATTGTTATAAGTTACAGTACCATTAGCCTGCTTTAGAGCTTGATAGTTGAACTCTTCTTCAAAAAGATGGTTATTGTTCTTTAAATATTTACGATACCCTGTAAGTAGGTTTGATACGTTAATTTGGGCCGTACCCAAAACTTTTCCGAAGCCTAATGGAGCAGAAATATTGTTGTTATTATTTTTTAAAAATTCGGTAGATAGATAGGGTTGCAATTCGTTTTTATCGCTTGCTACTGTCCAATTATTTTGTTCTTCAACACTTTTAAAAACACGAAGAATTGGGTTTTCTACAAATATTTGTTGGTTTAACTTTTCTGAAATGTTACGGTAAAAAGATACTGCTTCGGGATAAAATTGCGAGGCATTCCACGTAACGGTAAAACGTTTTAAAACTGTAGGATTAAACACACCACCCGAATTTGCCGTAGCACCCGGTTTACCATTATCAATTACTATAAAACTTTTGTTTTGTGCTAAAAGTTGTTCGCATAATGAAATACCAGCAATCCCCAATCCTACTACTATATAATCTACATTTTTCATATTAACCAGTATATATAAATAAAAAACCCTTCAATTTCAAAAAATGAAACCTGAAGGGTTCTTTAAATTTATGAATAAAATCAACAACTTAGTAATTCCATAAGTCTATTTCGATATTGCGAATTTGCTCTTTAATTCTATCAGATTCTAATAGTTGCATTAAAGCATTATCGTTAATATAATCGTTAACAGTTCTGTCGCCTTGTACGTTGTCTTCTTTATAAATAACAGCGTTAAAACGTCTAGAATTTAACAAGTGATCGTATGATATGGGTTGCGATGTATTCTTTCGGTTAAAGGCTTTTGCTTCGTGTAGCACTTCGCGTGCTCCTGGAAACCAAACCCAGAATAATTCAACTTTAGAATCAATTCCATCTTCTGGGAAAGCCTTAGAGCGCGCCTCGTTAGCTACTGGGCAAATACCCAGCAAACGATACTTTAACTCGCCTTGACGCTTGTCTAAGTACCAGTACCCGCGAATACGCCATTCTTCAATATCGCCAGCGTCTAATGAAAACTTACGAACGTATTGTGGATCTACTACACCTTCGGCATTGTATTGCTCGATACCTAAGTCTGTAGTATCGCTATACACCAAAGAGGCTGTAATATCATCTAAAGTACGTTTTTCAGTAAAATATGAATCTGCATAAACAGCATCAATTTTTCCATTTTTAATGTTTCTTACCAAAACATCATAAAGGGAGCGTCTATCTGCACCAATGTTGTTGGTATCTATAGGGTAATACAATGGAAAGTTTACTCTTTCGTCAAGATCTATAATTTCCCAAGTGGTTTTAGACCACAGTACGTCACGCTCATCTGTATATCCATACGGCAACGGTTTATCGTTGTCATACGCAATTTGCGCTTCGGTTTTCTTGCCTATATCCTCCGGGGTTTTGGCATTAAGAATGTTTACTTGTGCCGAAGCACTCGCGGCCATTCCAAGACCCAAAACACATAAAACAACATTTTTCAAATTCATACCTATAGGGTTTTTACTTAATTTTAGTTTGTCAATTCAATAATTACAGGAGAAATCTTTTTAAGCTTATAGCTTGAATTTCCTGCGAGGGTAGCATTGATATCAAAGATTTGAACTGCATCACCACGTTTTGCTCTTCTTAAAGCACCTTTTGCCGCAGCGTCTAGTTTTGTTCCTCTTACTTTAACCGTAGGTTGACCAGAAACTTTAAAACTAAAGCCAGTTACACGAATATTTAAGTCGAAGTCAAAGTCTTGCAATACCGCCGAAACTGTTGAAATTTCTAAGCCTCCACGTGCCATTCTAACAATTCCTGTCTCACCACGTACAGCACCTACTGGCGCAGGGATATCTTTAATACGGAATTCTTGTTTAGAGCCAACAGTTTGGCCATCTGGCATTGTTCCATTTGCCGAAATTGTAACTGTTCTTCCAGATCCTGGACGCATTACATATTTAGTACCCGAAACTTTAAATAAACCTGGTGCCGAAGCATTTACTTTATTGTCAGGTATTCCAGGAATAGAAACCGTAATTGGGTTATCAACTCCACGGTATACAACATTCATCTTATCTGCAGCAATCACTGCCGAATTTGGTTTAGAAATTGTTGCAAACGATCGATCTACTTTTACTTCGGTTTCTTTACCATCTTCTCCGTAGTATAAGAATCCTTCAATTTTATGATCACCTGGCGCACCAGCGCCAACGCTTAATTTCACCTTACCTCCTTCAAAGGTGTAGTCTTTTCCTTCCTCCAGTTTGCGACCATCCAAGGTAAGTTCTGCCCTTTTTGGTTTTGTACTTTCGTCTGTACGACCAAGAACAATAGAACCGTCAAAAGTTTCGCCTGAATAGTAAGCAGATTTAGATGATTCTAACAATGTTGAATAGTTACTAAAAGATAGTGCAGCAGCTTGTTGTCCTGCCAACATTTTTTGAAGAATTTCACTCTTAGTGCTTTTAACATCGGCTTGAATTTGAGTAAGCTTAGTTAAAGAAGCTACTAATGGGAAACCTTCGTAATGGTAGTTTAACCACTTAACTTTTTTACCGTCGCGATTTGTTTCTTCGGCTGTTGAAAAGTTATTTTTTACAGCGGCTTCAATTTCGTCAATTCCAGCAACTTTTTCCAAAGCAGGATCAGACAATACATCTAGCATTTGCGTGCGGTAAGCATCAATTTTTGCTATAAATTCTTGTCCGCCTTCTTTATACTTATCGCCTGTAAAAAACAGGTTGTTAAAAAAGTCTGGTTTATCCATAACTTCATAATCTGAAGGGTCTTCAATTTTCGCCATTGCAGCTTCCTTCAGTGAAGCCAAATATGTGTCGAGTTCGTTTGAAATTTGCGCTACTTTATCGGCTTTCGCTTTTACCTCGGCGTATTGCGCAGGTTCATCGGCGGCCTTTACAGCAAGCCCTTCCATAAAGGCTTGATTACGTTGTGTTGTAGCTGCATTAGCGTCTTCAATTTTTTCATTTAAAAGTCCAAAAGCAGATAATACTTCTTTGGACATATTTAGTGCAAGCATTGCGATGAAAACCAAATACATAAGGTTAATCATCTTCTGCCTTGGGGATAGTTTTCCTCCTGCCATTTTTATTCTTTTTTAAAGATTAATAATTAAGGTGAAAACCTATCTTAGTTTTTATGAGTCATCGCCGAAAGCATTCCACCATACACACCGTTCAATGAAGAAAGGTTTGTAGATAAGTTTTGCATTTGCTGCTTAAGTTGCTCGGCATTTTCTGCGATTGCTTGGTTTGCTTCAGTTTGACGGCTTGCCGATTCAATTTGCACTTTATAAAGGCTGTTTAATGAATCCATTTGTGCAGCAGCAAGCGCCATTTCTTCGCTATACTTTTTAGTAGAGCTCATTGCTTCGGCAGTAGGAGCCATACTTTTAGTAGCCCCTTCAAAAGATCGAATACTAGTTGTTAGGCTGTTCATTAATTCAGCATCGATACGAGCGTCCTTTAACATATCATCTAGTTTTTTAGACAAAAGACCTTGAGTGTCTTCAGTTTCTTTAGCAACTGCTTTTTTCTTAGTACTTGCGCCTCCTGCTAGTTCTGGATAAACCAATGACCAATCCAGATCCTCGTCTACCGGCTCAAAAGCAGAAATCGCGAAAATAATTGCTTCAGTAATAAGTCCGATTGCCAAAAGAACACCACCGTTTAACGGACCTAATTCCCAGTGAAGAATTTTGAAAAGTGCTCCAATAATTACTATCGATGCTCCAAGGCCGTAGGCCATATTAAATAATTTCTTTGAAGATTTTGATTGTGCCATAATACTTAATGTTTTGTTGAGTTTTTAGTTTAAGGTTTGATTGAGTTTAATAAAAAAGGTTTTGAATTTAAAAAAAAAGGGATATTAGCGAGCATCGCCAAAGTTGTTATTTAAAACTACGTCTGTCCCCATATAATCTTGAACAGTTCTAAAGCCAATATAACTTCTAGCCGAATCTGCATACTCGTAGTCGCGAGTACTAACTTGTAAAAAGTAAGCTACATCTTTCCAAGAACCACCGCGAACAACTTTGCGCATATTGTCTTTATCGTTGACATTTGGATTCATAGTAGACGAATAGTTGTATGATGCAGGATCGTAAGATGATGCTACCCACTCGGCCACATTACCAGACATATTATACAAGTTAAATTCGTTTGGCTCATAACTTTTAGCTTCTACAGTGTATAACGCTTGGTCTGCCGCATAATCTCCACGTAATGGCTTAAAGTTGGCCATAAAACAACCGCGGTCGTTTTTAGCATATGGGCCACCCCACGGGTAGGTAGCAGACTCTAAGCCGCCACGAGCTGCGTACTCCCACTCTGCCTCACCTGGGAGACGGAAAGAATTGACAAAGTTTTTCTTTTTAGATTTTTGGTATGCGTTTTTATACAACGTTCTCCACGCACAAAATGCTTTAGCTTGCTTCCAGTTTACCCCAACAACTGGGTAATCACCATATGCTTGATGCCAAAAATAATCGTTGTGCATTGGCTCATTATAAGAATAATTAAAGTCTTTAATCCAAACTGTAGTATCTGGATAAATCATTAATTCTTCCTTTTTAATAAAATCTTTTCTTCGCTTGGTTTTGTCGCGAGCTGCTGCTTCAATATCCATATAGGTATATTGAAATTTAAGCTTACTTACATCGATAGTACGTTGACCGTTGTATGCTTCCTCAATAGGAATATACATCGTGTCCATAACTTCAGAGTAATACTCATCTGGGTATTCTGAAGTATCCCAAATAATATCTACTTTATCGTTAAGCTTTCTACCCGCGTAGTAATCTTCGCCCATCCCAAAGTAATTGTCGTACATATACTGTTGGTACGGCGTCATTTCTTCATTTTCTTGGTCAACGAAAGCAAACTCTCCAATACCACCATCACCTGGTGTAGCTCCAACCATATCTGCTTGAATAGCTAAACGTAAGCGCACTGTAGAATCTCTTACCCAATTTACAAATTGACGGTACTCTGAGTTAGTAATTTCAGTTTCGTCCATATAAAAAGAACGAACGGTAACGGTTTTAGTTGGCGCATCATTTACGGCAACAAAATCGTCATCGCTTTTACCCATAATGAATGAGCCACCCGGTACGAGTGTCATTCCATAAGGTTTTTGAGGATACCATTTTTTACCTTTTACCCCAACCAATTCGCCTCGGTCTCCAGAGTTACAACTGAACAAAAAGGCAACGATCGCAGTTAATGCAATAAACTTCTTCATAGGTATTTTGGTTAAATTTTGAGATTCAAGGGCGTAAACGTATCTATAAAAATTCAAAAAAACAATTTTTTTTTTGAAAATTCATTGATACCTACCTCTACTTGCTTACTTAAATTATACTTCATTCTTATAGCGGGCTTTCAACCACCTTTCAGGAATTTCCTGATTACATGCACCCAAATATTCGCCATAGGTACAAGGTATTAACGCACGGCTTTTTAATTTATTATTAACATTTGAAATAAATGGCAAAACAATCCACCAACGCTCTGTTTTATTACTCTTTTTAAACTCTAAAACTTCATCATCTATAGGCACTTTATACGTTGTGAAGCTTTTCTCGTCGTTAAAATCGCCATCATCTACTCTAAAATTATAGCCTTCTATAAAATACCAAAGTATTTGCGCTATTAACATAGCCCCACTTTTACTGTCTATAGAATCGCTTAATTCATAAACTCCAAACGACTTGACTTTGTTACTTATACCTGCATAACGGGCGATAGCACATATTTCGCGACCGTCAAAACCATTTGGGCTATAATTGTTTCTATAACTCAATTCAGAGCTTTTTATTGCAGTGGCATCGAGAGTCACCATATCGGCATCGCGAATAATGGGCTCTACCATAGTAATATCGGCCGTAACTTCGCCTAAACGATAAGCTTCAAAATAGAGCTTTTCCATTAAGGCAATTTCTTCAGGCGAATTAAAAAATGATTGGTACCCAATAGCACTGTAATTAAACAGGTTGTAAGGCTCGTCTACCACCATTTTACCTACATACGATTTATTTGAAATAGGCAATTCTGCATTTCCTAAATCAAACCGGTTATCGATATTTACAACATTAACCATGGCGCCCAACTCATCATAGCTTCGGTATTGAGTGTAAGCCATATCTTGACCGCCTCCTAAAATTATAGGGACAATTTCTCTTTGCAGTAATGCCGCAATTACTTCTTTTGCGGCAAAGCGAGTATCTTGTACCGTTTCGCCTTTTTCAATATCGCCAAGGTCTATTATTTTATAATTCCAGTTGCCTGGGTAGAGAGAATACAAGGCTTTTCTATACGCATCAAAAGATAAAGTCTCTCCAATATAATTTACATCGCACCTATTTTCTTTAATCCCGAGTATTACAAATTTTACATTTTGCAAATCTGGCAAATCACCTGCCTCGGCGTGAACCTCAACTTGTTTACCCAAGGTACCTGGAGGTAAAACTTCGCGATGCGCCAGTACGTTTTTTGAAAGGGGAGATAAAAATGCAATCATTATTTTTTCTTGGCAGACGCTTTTTTCTTAGTTGTAGTTTTCTTTTTTGTCGTCTTTTTCTTTTTCGGATTTTTCTTTTCTAAAAGCGCTTTTGCTTCTTCTAAGGTAATTTTATCGGCTTCGGTGCCTTTTGGTAGTTCTACCTTTGTTTTACCCTTAATAATATTAAAACGCCCCCAACGTGCTTTTTCAATTCTAATTTTTTCTTCGGGCCACTCGTTAATAAGCTTATCTATTTCTTTTTGCTTTTTGTCCTCAATTAACTGAACAATATCCTCATCTGATAAATTATCAAAATCGTATTTCTTGTTTACGTTAATAAACATATTATTCCATTTAATATAGGGCCCAAAACGACCTACACCTTTTTGCACAGGCAAATCTTCATACATATATATAGGAGCATCGGCTTTTTTCTTTTCTTCAATAAGCTCTTTTGCGAATGCCATATCTACATCCAACGGGTCCATACCTTTGGGCAACGAAATAAACGTTTTACCAAAGCGAACATAAGGGCCAAAACGACCATTATTTACTTCAACCTCTTCATTATCGTAAATTCCCAAGGTTTTAGGAAGCTTAAAAAGATCCATTACCTCTTCAAAAGTTACTAAATGCAATTGTTGGTCGGGGCGTAGGCTCGCAAACTTTTTTTCTTCGTCTTCGGGAGCGCCTATTTGTGCCATAGGACCGTATTTTCCTAAACGCACCAACACCGTTTTACCTGTAGCCGGATCTTCGCCTAAAATACGCTCTCCACTTTCGCGATCGGCATTTTCTTCAACGTGCTCAACTTGTGGATGAAATTTACCGTAAAAGTCTTTCATCATTTTTGTCCACTCTTCCTTGCCCTCGGCTATATCATCAAAATCTTGTTCTACTTTGGCTGTAAAATTATAATCTAATATATTTTTAAAGTGGTCTACTAAAAAGTCGTTTACAATCATACCTATATCTGTGGGCACTAATTTCCCTTTATCAGACCCAACGGTTTCAGTTAAGGTTTTATCTTTTACAGTGTTGCTTTTGAGCGTAATTTGTGTATAATTTCTTTCAACCCCTTCTACAGTTCCTTTTTCAACATAATTTCTACTAATAATTGTCGAAATTGTTGGCGCATAAGTAGATGGTCGTCCAATACCAAGCTCCTCCAATTGCTTTACTAATGAAGCTTCGGTGAATCGATACGGCGGACGCGTAAAGCGTTGCGTTGCTGTAATATAATTATTATCTAAAGTGTCGCCTTTTTTCATATTCGGCAACATTCCATCTTGTTCTTCTTCTTCAAAATCGGTTCCTTCTAAATAAACTTTTAAAAAACCGTCGAATTTTATCATTTCACCATTTGCGGTAAAATTTTCTGAAACTTTCTCCTTCGAGAGTACATCAATTTTTACGTTCGTACGCTCTAATTGTGCATCACTCATTTGCGAAGCCAAGGTTCGCTTCCAAATTAAATCGTATAATCGCGCTTGGTCGTTATCGCCTGTAATATTGTGTCGCGTCATATCGGTAGGGCGGATAGCTTCGTGTGCCTCTTGCGCGCCTTTACTTTTACCTTTATAATCGCGTGGGTTGCTATATTCTTTCCCGTACGAATTAACAATTTCTTTTTGAGCAGCGTCTTTAGCGTCCTTGCTTAAGTTTACACTATCGGTACGCATATAAGTAATAAGCCCCGCCTCGTACAATCGCTGCGCAATGGTCATTGTTTTTCCTACCGAAAAATATAACTTTCTTGCCGCCTCCTGCTGCAACGTAGAAGTAGTAAATGGTGCGGCTGGCGATTTTTTCGCAGGTTTTTTAGTAAGGTCCGAAATTTTATAATTGGCACCCACATTCTTTTGAAGAAACTCGCGCGCAGCGTCTTCGGTTTCAAAATTCTTCGGAATTTTTGCTTTAAATTTACTTCCATCTGCCGTTGTAAATTCGGCATCAACTCTATAAGAAGCTACTGGTGTAAAAGCCTCAATTTCACGTTCGCGCTCAACAATTAATCGCACCGCTACAGATTGTACTCTTCCTGCCGAAAGCCCCCCTTTTACCTTTTTCCATAAAACAGGCGAAAGTTCATAACCTACCAACCTATCTAATACACGGCGTGCTTGCTGCGCATTAACCAAATTGTAGTCTATATTTCTTGGGTTTTCAATAGCTTTTAATATGGCCGATTTTGTAATTTCGTGAAAAACAATACGTTTGGTTTTGTCTTTATCGAGTTTTAATTCTTCGGCCAAATGCCATGCAATAGCTTCTCCTTCACGATCCTCATCACTTGCTAACCAAACTGTATCGGCTTTTTTAGAGAGTGATTTTAATTCGTTAACAAGTTTTTTCTTATCGCTACTTACTGTGTATTTTGGTGTGAAATCTCCTTCAACATCAACGCCTAACTCTTTAGACGGAAGATCTGCAATGTGCCCAAAACTAGAAGCTACCTTAAAATCTTTACCTAAAAATTTTTCAATGGTTTTTGCTTTTGCCGGGGACTCTACGATCACTAAATTCTTTGCCATATCCTTTTTTATTCTGGCTACAAAAGTATATGAATTTTTGAATACGCAATTTTTGAAGCCGTAAATTAGTCAAGTATTAACAACATTTAGAAAGAAAAATACAGAAATTTAAACATCTTTAAACAACAATATTAAATCATGAAATTAAATTTTACACCTAAAAAAAACCATCTTAAAAGTTGTTTAATACTCATAATTGCTTTCCTATTTCAAGGGTGCTACGTAGCAAAAAACCCAATCGGGCTTACCACATTTTCAAAATCGGGCCATGTAAATTGCATTGTAGAAATTCCGGCAGGCACTAATAAAAAGATTGAATTCAACAAAAACACAAAAAAATTTAAAATTGACTCCTTAAATGGAAATGAGCGTGTAATTGAATATTTACCCTATCCGGGAAATTACGGTTTTATTCCTTCTACTTATGCCAATGCCTCCCAAGGTGGCGATGGCGACCCGTTAGACGTGCTAGTTTTATGCGAATCGCTTCCCACAGACACCCACTTAGAAATTACACCAATTGCAATGTTAAAATTGTTAGACGAGGGCCAAGCCGATTTTAAGGTAATTGCCATTCCAGCAAATCCAAAATTGCAAACACTCACTGCTACCTCTTTAATTGAATTTTCAAAAAAATATAAACAAGCGCTAACCATAATTGAAATTTGGTTTGCCAATTACAACCCAAGCGATTCGGTTAAAATTTTGGGCTGGGCAGATGAAAAAGAAACTTTAAACGAAATACTTCGGCTTTCCACGCAACAAAATTTAAACAAATAAATTTCAATAATAATTAATCTGACACTTTGTCACCGTTAGCAATTAATTGTATCTTTGCCAGTTCAATCAATTCAACGTTGATTATACATTGAAGTTTAGATTTTTATGGAAAAGATTATTGACGAAAAAGTACAGGGTAACACGTTAACCTTAACGTCTAAACCCGATAACGCTCGAAAATTATACATTGAAAGTTATGGTTGTGCTATGAATTTTAGCGACAGCGAAATTGTAGCTTCCATCCTTACAGAACAAGGTTATAACACTACTAATAAACTCGAAGAAGCCGATTTAGTTTTGGTAAACACTTGTTCTATTCGCGATAAGGCCGAACAAACCGTTAGAAAGCGTTTAGAAAAATACAACGCCGTAAAACGCAATGACAACCCAAAAATGAAAGTGGGCGTGTTGGGCTGTATGGCCGAACGTTTAAAGGAAAAATTTCTTGAAGAAGAAAAAATTGTCGATTTAGTTGTAGGCCCAGACGCCTATAAAGACATCCCTAATTTACTTAAAGAAGTTGAAGAAGGTCGCGATGCAGTAAATGTTATCCTTTCTAAAGAAGAAACCTATGGCGATATTTCACCCGTTAGGTTGGGCGGTAACGGCATTACCGCTTTTGTAAGCATTACCCGCGGATGCGATAATATGTGTACGTTTTGTGTAGTGCCTTTTACACGAGGCCGTGAGCGCAGTAGAGACCCGCACAGTATTTTAAACGAAATAAACGATTTAGCCCAACAGGGCTATAAAGAAATTACCCTCCTTGGTCAAAACGTTGATAGTTACCTATGGTACGGCGGCGGACTTAAAAAAGATTTTAAAAACGCCTCCGAAATGCAAAAAGCCACCGCTACCAATTTTGCTCAGTTATTAGATTTGGCAGCAACGGCACAACCAAAAATGCGAATTCGTTTTTCAACCAGCAACCCGCAGGATATGGGTGAAGACGTGCTGCACGTGGTAGCAAAACACAAAAACATCTGTAACCATATTCACCTACCGGTTCAAAGTGGAAGTTCAAGAATATTAAAAAAGATGAACAGACAGCACACGCGCGAAGAATACATGCAGTTAATAGATAAAATTAACGAAATTATTCCCGGTTGTGCTATTTCACAAGATATGATTATTGGTTTTCCTACAGAAACCGAAAAAGATCACGAAGACACCAAAAGCCTTATGGAATATGTAAAATACAGCTTTGGTTATATGTATAAATATTCTGAAAGACCCGGCACCATGGCTGGCCGTAAATTGGAAGACGATGTACCCGAAGAGGTAAAAAGCCGAAGACTTACAGAAATTGTAGATCTACAACAAAAGCACAGTGCGCTTCGTACTGCCGAGTTTTTAGGCAAGACTGTAACGGTTTTAATTGAAAAAGAATCGAAAAAAAATAAAAACGAATGGAGCGGCCGAACAGAACATAACAATGTTGCCGTTTTTCCGAAGAAAAATTACAAACCCGGAGATTTTGTGAATGTAAAAATAACCGATTGTACTACTGCAACGCTTATAGGCGAAGCAGTTGGATACTCATAAAACCAATATATATATGAAACGCATTCTATTTCTTTTTACAGCAAGTTTATTGTTTTTGGCGTGCTCCAATGACGATAATAACGGTTCAGAAAACCCACAAGAACTAAAAATCAAAAAATTTTCAAAGGTCTCGGTGGATCTCAACGGAAATCCAACAGGAAACAGCACTGTATATTTTTTTGATGAAAACGGCAGATTATCACAAAAAAAAGAGGATGAAGCAAATTCAGATTACACCCGAATTATTAATTATAACTACAATCAACTTGGACGATTAACGGAAAGTGTGATGATTTTTGAAGGAGTTAACGGAAATAGATCCCTTGAGTACACCTATGATTCAGAAAATAAATTAGACTTTATATCCGAATCTTTTGATGGGGGAACTCCCGATATATATTTTCAATTGACACATCAGCCCAATAAAATTTCAATAGAACACAGATCCCCTGGTTTTTATACCACATTGAATTATAACAGTAATATACTTACCTCTATACACAACGAAATTGACATGGGCGGATTTTCAACTGAAAGTTTATACTATGATGCTGTAAATAATATAATGAAAAGACCTAGTATAAGTAACACCAGAATTTACGGCGAACCCGATATTTTATCGGAATACACCTACCAATACGATACTAAAATAAATCCGCTCCATACATCCTTTAATGAAAATCATTTGGATTTATTAGGGCAATATTGGTTCAACTTAAATTATTGGAAACCATTTTTATCACCTAATAATTTTACGGGCGAGGTTTACACAAATTCACAATTCCCAGAGGATAATTATACGCTTTTAAAAATATTTCAATATAACACAGATGGCTACCCAACCAGTGCGGTTGTTAAAAAAGACGGAACTCTAATTGAAGAATTAACCTACGAATATTATTAATCTTAATATCAAAAGTTATGAAACGTATTTTATTTTTATTTGCAACAACATTGTTGTTTTTAGCTTGCTCTAATAACGATGACAACACACCTGAAGAAATTCAGGAATTTAAAATCAAGAAGTTTAGTCAAAATTTCTTTTTTGATCAAAGTACAGACAATTACACCTTAGAAAGACTGTTTGATGAATCTGGACAAACTACGCACGAAAGCACGATTCATTCAGATATGACTTTGTATTGGTTATACAACTACAATAATTCTGGACAAATTAGCGAGAAAAGCTTTATTTACGGGGATGATGTTTTAGGCAGACAAGATGTTTTTGCGTATGATCAAGACAACAACATTGACAAAATCACTTTTCTGAGTGGCACCGGCGATGTTGTGGGAATTCGTGATTATTCTATGGAACCAACAAAACTTACATTTCAGCAATCTTCTATGTATGGCGAAATTTATTACAATGCCGAGGGAAAGATTGTAAAAAACTACGTTAGTACAGATACGGGAATAGCTACCCAAATTATTGAATATAGCGGCGATAACATTCAATCTATCAATGAAACTCTAAATAATGGATTTGAAAAAACTTATGTTTTTGAATATGATGAAGGCATAAACCCACTCTACGAATGTGTTGAAAATAATTATTTTAACGCCACCATTGGCGATCATCTTAGTTTGTTCAACAGACATAATTATTTTTCAAAAAACAATTACACACGTGTTACTGTAAATAGCTCAGTGCCAGATTCAAACTATGTAAAGACCAAAACCACAATTTATAATTCTGAGGGTTATCCTACAAGTGCAGAAATTAAGAAGAACGATGTAATTATTAAAGAGTTAACCTACGAGTATTATTAAAACTAAAATTATGAGATCCCCGCGGTTGCGGGGATAACAATATGGAAAGCATACAAGCAACAAAACAACGATTTGGAATAATAGGCAACGATCCAAAATTAAACCGTGCCGTAGAAAAAGCAATTCAGGTTGCGCCAACAGATATTTCGGTATTGGTTACAGGCGAAAGCGGTGTGGGGAAAGAAAGTATTCCAAAAATAATACATTCGCTTTCCCACAGAAAACACGGTAAATATATTGCCGTTAACTGCGGTGCCATTCCAGAAGGAACCATTGACAGCGAACTTTTCGGTCACGAAAAAGGTGCTTTTACCGGCGCAACCGCTACCCGTAGCGGGTATTTTGAAGTAGCCGATGGGGGTACAATTTTTTTAGATGAAGTTGGCGAATTACCATTGCCAACGCAAGTACGACTACTTCGGGTTTTGGAAAATGGCGAGTTTATGAAAGTTGGTTCTTCCGCAGTGCAAAAAACCGATGTTCGCATCGTGGCCGCCACAAATGTAAAAATGGTGGAAGCTATTGAAAAAGGAAAGTTTCGCGAAGATCTTTATTACAGATTGAGTACCGTAGAAATTAATTTGCCACCTTTACGGGAACGGCAAGAAGACATACATTTGCTCTTCCGAAAATTTGCGGCAGATTTTGCACAGAAATATAAAATGCCAACCATTCGCTTAGACGAACGCGCTACGGCATTACTGCTGCAATATAGATGGAGCGGTAACATACGCCAGTTGCGAAATGTGGCCGAACAAATTTCAGTTTTAGAGCAAAATCGAGAAATTAATTTTGAAACGCTAAAACACTATTTACCCGATACCGGCAGTAATTTACCAGCCGTTGTAAACGATAAAAAGTCTGAAAGCGATTTTGGAAGCGAACGCGAAATTCTTTATAAAGTGCTTTTTGATATGAAGCGCGATGTAAACGATCTTAAAAAGCTTACTTTAGAGTTAATGAAGACAGGGAATGCAGCTAAGGTAAAAGAGGAGCAATCTTCATTAATTAATAAAATTTATGCCCAAGACAACGAAGCCGAAGAAGAATTAGCTTCAATTATTGAAGACGAAAATATAGCTTCGCAAAGTGATGTGGAAGTTTTTAGCATTCCCGAACACGCAACAGAACAGCGTAAAGACAAATACGAGTACGCCGAAGATATTGAAGAAGAAGAAAATTTATCGCTTCAGCAAAAAGAACTGGAACTCATAAAAAAATCGCTCGAAAAATACAATGGTAAACGCAAAGATGCTGCCGATGAATTAGGAATTTCAGAACGAACGTTATACCGTAAAATAAAACAGTACAATTTGTAAACCTAAATGCATAAAATACCTAAAAACTTGCACGTTATCACAGCTATAGTTGCAATTTTATTGCAAAGCTGCGGCCCCTATTCTTTTACGGGTGCCGATATTAATTACAGCACCACAAAAACGGTGCAGGTAAATTACTTTCAAAATAATGCCCCTATTGTTGAGCCCGGGATTGCGCGCGATTTTACACAAAACTTACAAGACTTACTTTTAAACCAAACCAGCTTAGATCTTGTAAACAATAATGGCGACTTGGTTTATGAAGGCGAAATAACGCAATATTACATTGCTCCCATTACGGCAACATCTACGAGTACGGCGGCCCAAAACCGTTTAACCATTGCGGTTAATGTACGCTTTTACAACACCAAAGAACCACTAAAAGATTTTGAGCAATCTTTTAGTTTTTACTATGACTACCCTGGCACAACACAGTTAACAGGCTCTAAATTAGACGCTGCTGTTGAGATTATTTTTGAAAGAATTACACAAGATATTTTTAATAAATCGCTTGCGAATTGGTAAAAAATTAATTTTTTGAAAATTTCAAACTACACATATCTACTTGCAAATCCGCAAAAAATTACTTCCGAAGATTTGGAAGCGCTCGATAGGCTCGTTAAAAAATTTCCGTACTTTCAAAGTGCGCGGGCATTGCAATTAAAAGGGCTAAAAAATTCTGAAAGTTATCGCTATAACGAGGCGTTAAAAATAACTGCTGCTCACACCACAGACCGCGACATTTTATTTGATTATATCACTTCAGAAAAATTTATTCAAAATCAAATTTCGCAATCAATTTTACAACAAGACTCTTCAATTAAAAACATTAACGTTATTGCCGAAAATGTTTCTAAGCAAGTGCAAGACGAAGACGATAATAAGTTTAAAGCCGAAGTCCAAAAGGCCGAAGATATTTTAAATCCCGGGTTGTTTGAGCGCAAAGTAGCATCGGTGAGTAAATTGGTGGAAGATAGCCATGACGAAGCTACTCCAAAAACTTCTGAAGATACAGATGAAATTTTACAAACCGACAAACCTTTAAATTTTACAAAAAACGACACCTATTCATTTTCTGAATGGTTAAAGCTTACCAAGGCTCAACCCATTAAACGCGCAAACAAATTAGAGAAAAAAAACAGCGAAGAGAAGCGCGAAACTGAAGATGATGACAGAAGCCGAAAATTTGAATTAATTGACAAGTTTATTCAGGAAAAGCCAAAAATTATTCCTTCCGAAATTGAAAACAAATCGGCTAAGCAGGAAAAAGATATTTTAAAAAGCGCCAACACACAAGCTGCTGATTCGCTGATGACGGAGACTTTGGCGAAAGTTTATTTGCAACAAAAGAATTATAAAAAGGCAATTCAAGCATATAAAATATTAATTTTGAAAAATCCCGAAAAAAGTGGTTTCTTTGCAGACCAAATTCGAGCAATAGAAAAATTGATTAATATAGAGCAGTAATGAGTACGTATACAATATTTTTAGTTTTAATAATGATAGTGGCCTTTTTATTGGTCGTAGTTATAATGGTTCAAAATCCAAAAGGTGGCGGACTTTCATCGTCTTTCGGCGGTGGTGGCGGTAGCCAAATAGGTGGTGTTCAAAAAACCAGTGACTTTCTCGATAAAAGTACTTGGACTTTAGCTACCATAATGTTGGCGCTAATTTTATTTTCAAACATTTTTGTTATGGGCGGAAACGCTGTACAGTCTAAAACTTTTGACGAAAGCGCGATTCCTGCGGTTCCAACTACAGAAACGCCTGCGCCTGCCACTACAGATCCGGCAGAATAATTGCTTCAAAAATATTTTTTAAAATGCCAGCTTCTGACAAGCTGGCATTTTTGTTTTCTATCCTGTCAGTTTCTTGCCAGTGGCACAATTTCTGCCAATAAGCTACCAAACACATAAACTAAAGTTTAACAACTAAAAAATAATATTAAAATGGCATTGAAAATTCAACCACTTGCAGATCGTGTACTGGTTCAGCCACAAGAGGCAGAAACCAAAACAGCTTCGGGATTGTACATTCCAGATTCGGCTAAAGAAAAACCTCAGCAAGGTAAAGTAGTAGCAGTAGGTAAAGGTAAAGAGGATTACAAAATGACCGTAAAAGTTGGAGACACCGTGCTATACGGAAAGTACTCTGGCAGCGATTTAAAATTTGATGGTAACGATTACCTCATCATGCGCGAAGATGATATTCTGGCAATAATTTAACAATTATTGCAAAATCCAAATCCCAAAGAAATAAATTACAATACGAAACTTTTTTAAAAATTGATTTCTGAATTTTATTTGGAATTTGGTGCTTGTAATTTGGAATTTCTTTAAATGCAAAAATTTAAAATTTATAAATATTAATAACGAGATTTCCGCTTTTGCGGAAATAATAAAATTCAAAAGTTTATGGCAAAAGATATAAAATTTGATGTAGAAGCCCGCGACAGTATTAAGCGTGGTGTTGATGCATTGGCAAACGCAGTAAAAGTAACCTTGGGCCCAAAGGGTCGTAACGTAATTATTAGCAAATCTTTCGGCGCACCACAAGTAACCAAAGATGGTGTAACCGTTGCAAAAGAAATTGAATTGGAAGACGCGCTAGAAAATATGGGCGCACAAATGGTAAAAGAAGTTGCTTCCAAAACCAATGATCTTGCCGGTGATGGAACTACAACTGCTACCGTGCTTGCACAAGCAATTGTAAAAGAAGGTTTAAAAAACGTAGCAGCTGGTGCTAACCCAATGGATTTAAAAAGAGGTATTGACAAAGCGGTGGAAGCCATTGTTGAAAACCTAGAAAAGCAAACTACTAAGGTTGGTAACTCTTCTGAAATGATAAAGCAAGTTGCTTCAATCTCTGCAAATAACGACGATGTAATTGGCGATTTAATTGCTAAAGCCTTCGGTAAAGTAGGAAAAGAAGGTGTTATTACTGTTGAAGAAGCTAAAGGAACTGAAACTTATGTAGATGTTGTTGAAGGAATGCAGTTTGACCGTGGGTATCTTTCGCCTTACTTTGTAACCGACACTGAAAAAATGCAGACCGAATTGGAAAACCCAATGATCTTGCTTTACGACAAGAAGATTTCTGCAATGAAAGATTTACTTCCAGTGCTTGAGCCAGTAGCACAACAAGGAAAATCGCTTTTAATTATCGCTGAAGATGTTGATGGCGAAGCTTTAGCTACCTTGGTAGTAAATAAACTTCGTGGTTCGTTAAAAATCGCGGCTGTAAAAGCACCAGGATTTGGCGACAGAAGAAAAGCAATGCTTGAAGATATCGCAATTTTAACGGGAGGTACCGTAATTTCTGAAGAGCGTGGGTTTACCCTTGAAAACACAACAGTAGATATGTTAGGTTCTGCTGAAACAGTAACTATTGACAAAGATAACACTACAATTGTAAATGGTGCTGGCGAGAAAAATAATATCGATGCTCGTGTAAACCAAATTAAGTCGCAAATAGAAAGTACTACTAGCGATTACGACAAAGAAAAACTACAGGAACGTTTGGCTAAATTAGCTGGCGGGGTGGCTGTACTTTATGTAGGTGCCGCGTCTGAAGTTGAAATGAAAGAAAAGAAAGACCGTGTAGACGATGCGCTTCACGCAACTCGTGCAGCCGTAGAAGAAGGTATTGTTGCTGGTGGTGGTGTTGCTCTAGTAAGAGCTATGGAAGTTCTTAAAAAGATAACTACAGATTCTCTTGACGAAACCACAGGTGTAAATATTGTATCTCGAGCAATTGAAGCTCCTTTACGTACAATTGTTGAAAATGCTGGTGGCGAAGGTTCAGTAGTAATAAACAAAGTGCTTGAAGGCAAGAAAGACTACGGGTACGATGCTAAGAGCAACTCATATGTAGATATGATTAAAGCTGGTATTATCGATCCTAAAAAAGTAACTCGTGTAGCTCTTGAAAATGCTGCATCGGTTGCGGGAATGATTCTTACTACCGAATGTGCACTGGTAGATATTAAAGAAGACAATGCAGGCGGCGGTATGCCTCCAGCCGGAATGGGTGGCGGAATGCCAGGAATGATGTAATCATTTTAAAAAATCCATTAACATTAAACCTAACAAGTCTTATGGCTTGTTAGGTTTTTTTATTTTTATTATTTGTGAATAGGAAAGCGCAAAAACTATTGTTCAGTAAAATTTAAAGTCTTTATTTAAACATATAATTACTTTTATACTTTAAAAGAAACAGAAGACTTGAATTTTATTAAAACCTATAAAAACCTCTTTCTCGTTACTGTAGCATCTACAGTACTCTACTTCGGTTTTGCGTATTATTTAGAGCGCAGTGAATTTGTGAAACTAATTAGTCTTTATTCTGCGTTGTTTTTTCTCACCTATTTATTTATTGAAAAACACTTTACACAGCATCGAAAAAAATTCTGGCTTTTAAGCAGTTTCGGGATAGTTTTTCGGGTGATATTTATTGTTGCAATCCCTAATTTATCGCAAGATTTTTATCGGTTTTTATGGGATGGTCGTCTACTTTTACAAGGGCTTAACCCATATTTATACACACCAGATTCATTTTCCGTTCTTAATATTTCGATACCACAAGCACAACAACTAATAGCCGGAATGGGCGAACTTAATGCAAGTCATTACAGTAACTATCCACCCATAAACCAATTGTGTTTTGTTATTGCTGCCCTATTTGCAGGAAAAAGTATTTTGGGGTCGGTAATTGTTTTACGCCTGCTTATCATTTTTGCCGATATAGGAATTCTGTACTTCGGAAGTAAGATTTTGAAACAATTGAAGCTTCCGCGTAAAAACATCTTTTGGTATTTTTTAAACCCTTTTATCATAATTGAACTTACGGGCAATCTACATTTTGAAGGAGTAATGCTCTTCTTTTTTGTTTGGGCCTTGTATTTACTTTTCAAAAGAAAATGGTTTTGGACGGCCGTTTTAATTGGATTATCGATTTCAGTAAAGTTGTTACCGTTACTGTTTCTACCTATATTTTTAAAATGGTTTTCAAACAAAGAGGTTTCCACTGCGCTCAACTTTACATCTCTTGTAAAATTTTATAGTATTATAGGAGTAACAATTTTAATTACTTTTCTGCCTTTTCTCTCCTTAAGTTTCATTCAAAACTTTGCAGCTACCATCGGACTCTGGTTTCAAAATTTTGAATTTAATGCAAGTGTTTACTACGTAATACGCTGGATTGGATTCCAGATTGTGGGTTGGAATATTATTGCGACTGTCGGTAAAATTCTACCAATTGTAATAATACTTTTTATTCTATCAATTGCAGTTTTTAAAAATAACCAGATGCCGCAGCAACTTTTAACGAGTATGTTATTTGCAGTTTCGATTTACTTTTTACTTTCTACCACTATACACCCGTGGTACGTGGCTACACCATTAATACTTGCAGTCTTCACGAATTATAAGTTTCCTATTGTTTGGAGTTTTCTAGTATTTTTAAGTTATTCTGCGTACGGTGTAAATGGATTCGATGAACAACTTTGGTTGGTGGCTTTAGAATATATCATCGTTGTTTCGGTGGCTATTTATGAAATTCGAAAATCTTACATCGCTTCGTCTTCGCCAAAAAACTTTAAAATTTAACACCCTTAAGTGCTTGGGAGTTAAATGATTTGTATTTCTGAAATTAAAAATAAATTTTTATTTCTCGATTAAAAAATGTAATTTCATACTTGCAAAAGTTTAATTTTAAACTATTATGAAAAAGTCATATAAAACCACCACAAAACTCGATTATGCCGAAGAAGCTCCAACTCATTTCTACGATGGAAATCTTGCTATTCCTTTGGTTGAAATGACTTCTTTTCAGAAAATGCAAATTGTAAGAGATGGGGTGAGTAAAACTTATTTAACCAAATTAAAAGACGAAACATCTTTAGATTACGATGCTTTGGCGCAGGCACTTTCGGTAACACGTTCTACGCTTATCAATAAAAAAGGAGAGCAAAAATTTAACGACCACATTAGTGAAGGCATTATTGCTGTAGCCGAAATATACTCTTTTGGCTATGAGGTTTTTGCAAACAAAATCAATTTTAACCAATGGATGTTTGCACCCAATCAAGCTCTTGCTGGGGCAAAACCTTTTGATTTAATGGATAATCAATACGGTCGTGCCGAGGTAAGAAACCTCATTGGCCGCGTTGCTTATGGCGTATTTTCGTAAATATGAAAGTCTACCGATTATCCAAAACACAATACGCCGAAGATTTAAAAGGCACTGGCGCTAAGCTTTTTGGAGGCCGCTGGAACCATATTGACTCTCCGTGTATTTACACCGCCTCGAGCAGAGCTTTATGTGTTTTGGAATATGCTGTAAATAGCCATATAGATTTTATTCCAAGAGCGTTGAGTATGTGTGTTTTTGAAATTGACGAATCGCAGGTCTTTACAGTAAATGAAAAAGACTTGCCTGGAAATTGGCGAAACACTCCTGCGCCAAAGGCAACTAAAGATTTTGGCACTAATTTGCTCACATTGCAAAAAGGAATTTTAAAAATACCTTCAATTATTATCCCGCAAGAATATAATTTTATCATTAATCCGCTTGCAAAACAACCGTGTTTTAAGTTGCTAGAAACAACCGACTTTGTTTTCGATTTAAGAATAAAAGAAAACGCTTCTACGCAGTAAATTATAATTTTTACGACTTAAAACAGTTTTACGTAAGTACACTTAATTGTTTTACTTTTTAACTCTTTCGAGGCGATAAAAATCTTTTCGTCTATCTTTTAAATTACGTACCGCGCCAAAGGTGTGCAATTCGCGAAGTAAATCTACATCTACATCGGCGACCAAAATCATTTCGGTATTTGGGGTTGCTTCGGCTTTTATTCCATTGCTTGGAAAAGCAAAATCGCAAGGCGTAAAAACAGCACTTTGGGCATATTGGATATCCATGTTATGAACTTTGGGCAAATTACCAACACTCCCTGCAATTGCTACGTAACATTCGTTTTCAACAGCTCTTGCTTGCGCACACAGCTTTACACGCGAATAACCATTTTGTGTATCGGTTAAAAAGGGCACAAAAAGTATATCCATTCCCTCATCAGACAACAATCGAGAAAGTTCAGGAAATTCAACATCGTAACAAATGAGCACCCCTATTTTTCCACAATCGGTATCGAAAGTTTTTAAGGCATTTCCGTTAGACATACCCCAAACTCGTTCTTCATCTGGGGTAACGTGAATTTTTTCAAATCGTTCAACACTGCCGTCGCGTCTACACAAATACCCAACGTTATAGAGTTTTCCGCGTACAATTTCGGGCATACTGCCAGTTATAATATTTATGTTGTAAGAGATAGAAAGCTGCGATAATTTTTCGGTTATTTCTTTAGTATATTTTGCCAATTCACGAATGGCATCGGGTTCACTTAAATGATTGTACTTCGCCATTAAAGGCGCATTAAAAAACTCTGGAAACATAGCAAAATCACAGCGATACCCAGCTACCGAATCTATAAAATACTCGGCTTGGTGCATAAGTTCTTCCATGCTAGAATAACTTCGCATTTGCCATTGAATTAACCCAAGTCTAACTACACTTTTAATAGCAGTAGGAGTAGGTTTTTTTTCTGGTTTTGTATAGTAAATATTATCCCATTCCATTAACACGGCAAATTCGCCCGAAGCTTTATCGCCTTCTAAATATCCTTTTAGCACACGTACGGGATGAAAGTCATTCGAAATTTGGAAGTTTAAAACGGGGTCGTCAATTTGTTTACGTTTTACTTTTTCAATGTACTGTTTTGGCGAAAGCTTATTGGCATGAAGATGATAATTGGGCATTCTACCCCCAAAAACGATGCTTTTTAATTCTAAATTTTCACAAAGTTCTTTTCGGTAATCGTACAATCTTCTTCCCAACCTAAGGCCTCTAAAATCGGGTCTAATAAAAACATCAATTCCGTATAGCACATCGCCTTCGGGATCGTGAATTTTAAACGAAGGATCGCCCGTAACATCTTTATAAGTGTGTTTTTCACCAAGTTTATCAAAATCTACAATAATTGAAAGTGCGCAACCGGCTATTTCGCCATCGGCCATGATTAATACTTGTCCTTCGGGAAAAATATCTATTAAAGCCCCTATTTCGTCAATTTTCCAATAGCTGTTTGGCATACCACCATAAGATTGAATAGTGGCCTTTTTTAATGCTTCGTAATCTTTTAAAGTTAAAAACTTAAGCTCGATATTTTCTATCTTTTTAGGTTCCATGGGTTGATCACTTATTATAGCTAACGCGATTTATTTAAAACAATTTAGAATTTATAAAACATAAAACCGCAGCACATTACTAACAGGTAGTTGATGTAAAACTGCGGCTATAATTATGAACTTAATGTATGTTTTACATATCTAATAGATACGCAAAAATTAAGGGTGCAACAATGGTTGCATCGCTTTCAATAATAAACTTAGGAGTGTCAATATCTAATTTTCCCCAAGTAATTTTTTCATTCGGAACGGCGCCAGAGTAGCTACCGTAACTGGTAGTAGAGTCGCTTATTTGACAGAAATAACTCCAAAAAGGCGTATCTGGACGTTCCATATCTTGGTATAGCATAGGTACAACGCAAATAGGGAAATCTCCTGCTATCCCACCTCCTATTTGAAAAAATCCAATTCCGTTATCAGAATTTTCGGTATACCAATTTGCAAGAAAGGTCATATATTCAATACCACTTTTAACCGTGCTGGCTTTTAATTCGCCTTTTAAAACATAGCTTGCAAAAATATTACCCATCGTACTATCTTCCCATCCCGGGCAGATAATAGGCAGGTTTTTTTCGGCTGCAGCATACATCCATGAATCTTTTAAATCTATTTCATAATACTCTTCCAAGGCACCGCTTAAAAGCAATTTATACATATACTCATGCGGCAAATAGCGCTCGCCTTTAGCTTCGGCATCTTTCCATATTTTTACAATATGTTTTTGAATTCTTCTAAAAGCTTCTTCTTCGGGAATACAAGTATCGGTCACTCGATTCATCCCTCTTTCAAGTAAATCCCACTCGTCTTTTGGTGTTAAATCGCGGTAATGCGGTACGCGCTCATAATGACTATGAGCCACAAGATTCATAATATCTTCTTCGAGATTTGCCCCTGTACACGAAATAATTTGCACCTTATCTTGACGAATCATTTCGGCAAAAATTTTACCCAATTCGGCAGTACTCATAGCACCCGCTAACGAAACGAGCATCTTTGAACCGTTTTTTAACTGTGCTTCGTATCCTTTGGCAGCATCGACAAGCGCAGCCGAATTAAAGTGCAAATAATACTTTTCTATAAACTGCGAAATCGCTCCTTTATTAGTATTCATCTTCTTCTGAATTAAATTTTGAATTTCCTTTTTTCCCCGAATCTCCAGGAATTGAAACGTTATAATTATTTTCATAAACGTCTTCCTCTTCTACTTCGGCAAACTTGTATGACAGCATTTTATAATATAATTTGGCCGCAACAAAATCTGATGACTTTTCGTCTTCTTTAGGACAGAGTTCCACAATATCAAACCCCACTACGTTTCTTTCTTCAAAAACTTGTTTTAAAAAATCGAGCGTTTCGTACCATAAAAGTCCGCCGGGCTCTGGTGTGCCTGTTGAGGGAAGAATGGAAGGGTCGAAAGCGTCTAAGTCGAACGTAATAAAAACATTTTCGCCTAAAGCTTCAATTACTTTATCTACCCAATATTCATCTTTCACCATATCGTGTGCAAAAAACACTTTGTCTTGGTCCATTACGCGGGTTTCGGCAATATCCATACTTCTAATACCAACTTGAATAAGGTTAGTCGTTTGGCTCGCTTCGTAAACTGCGCAGGCGTGGTTGCAGCTGCTACCTTCGTATTCTTTTCTTAAATCGGCGTGTGCATCAATATGGAGTACGGTTAAATTGTCAAAACACTCGTTAAAGGCTCTAATTGTACCAATTGAAATACTGTGTTCGCCTCCAAAAACTGTTACAAACTTATTGCGTTTTATATAGTCTTTGGTTATTTGATGTACTTCTGAAACAACCGCTTCGGGAGAAGATTTTTCGGTGATTGCATCGGCCAAATAAACTCCCTGTTTGTAGACTTCAGTTTGAGTTTCAATATCGTACAATTCCATATTTTCTGAGGCTTCTAAAAAAGCTTCAGGTCCTTTATCGGCCCCTTTTTGCCAGGTGCTTGTCCCGTCATACGGAACCGGAATTAATACAATTTTTGATGTTTCCAGGGCCGCATATTTTTGCGGGATACCTGCGTACGTTTTAGTGCTCATAACCTAAAATGTTTAGCAATTGCTCGCTTGTTTGTTGTTCTGAAAAAAGTTGAGTTGTTATGTTATTTTCGTTATCTCTATCGATTAAAATATGTTTGGGCTGCGGGATTAAACAATGCTGTAATCCACCAAAACCTCCTATTGTTTCTTGGTAAGCACCCGTATTAAAAAAACCAATATACAAAGGTTTTTCCTTTTTAAATTTAGGTAAATATATGGCTGCCACGTTTTGTTCGCTGTTGTAATAATCGTCACTATCGCAAGTTAAACCGCCTAAAAGCACACGCTCATACTCGTCGTTCCACCTGTTTAATGGCAGCATAATAAACTTTTTACTAATTGCCCAAGTATCGGGTAATGTTGTGATAAATGACGAATTTATCATATTCCATTTTTCTCTATCATTTTGTTGTTTTTGATAAAGAATTTCATAAATCGCCCCGCCACTTTCACCTACAGTAAAGCTACCAAATTCGGTAAAAATATGTGGTACCGGCACCTCTGCTTCGGCACAAGTAATGTTAATTTGGTTTATAATTTCGTCTATCATATATTGATAGTCATATTCAAAATGCAATGAATTTTTTATAGGAAATCCACCGCCAATATTAAGACTATCTAAGGTAGGACATATTTTTTTTAACCGAATATAAACCTTTAAACACTTTACCAATTCATTCCAGTAGTAGGCTGTATCGCGAATGCCTGTGTTTATAAAAAAGTGAAGCATTTTTAATTCAATTTGCTCACTATTTTTTATTTGTTCTTCGTAAAAAGGAATAATGTTTTTATAACCAATCCCTAACCTCGAAGTATAAAATTCAAACTTTGGTTCTTCTTCCGAAGCGATACGAATGCCTATATTAAAAGGCTTTTCAATAGTATCTGAAAGTAGATTAATCTCTTCGTAATTATCGATTATAGGAATGCAGTTTTCGTGTCCTTCATTAATTAATCGTGTTATATTTTCAATATAGCGTTCGCGTTTAAACCCATTGCAAATTACATAGGTTTTATCTGTAATTTTTCCTGTTTTTTTTAAACGCTCGACAATATCAATATCAAAAGCCGAAGAAGTTTCAATATGTATATCATTTTTTAAAGCTTCGTTTAAAACATGTTTAAAGTGCGAGCTTTTTGTACAATAGCAATAGTTATAAGTGCCTTTGTAGTTGTGTTTTTCAATAGCATTGGCAAACCACGATTTTGCACGGTTTATATTTTCTGAAATTTTTGGAAGATACGTAAATTTTAAAGGGGCTCCGTATTTTTCAACCAGCTGCATGGTATCAATTCCGTGAAATTCTAAGCCGTTCTCCCCAATTTTAAATTCGTCTTGAGGAAAGTAATAGGTTTGGTTTATTAAATCAATATATTTAGTATTCATTGATGAAAAGTTGAAAGATGTAAATTAAGAATTCTAACTCCAGAATTTTGTTAAACCCATTAAGTATAACAAAAAATTAACGCAAAATTTATTGACGGATATGATACGGGCACATTGTAAACCCCTTAGACACAAGTAGTAACTGTGTCACGTATAAAAGAAAAACAGCAGGTTTCATAGTGCGTTTTTGTTTTTGAACGAATTCAAAAACCAATCATTTTATATTATAGATAAGATTACTTTTATTATTTGCGGTACAAATGTGAGTAAAATATTTAAATAAATAATACGTGAAGAAAAAATTATTTACCTCTACAACATACTAAAGTTATCGAGCTCTTTTTTGGTGAGTGTTCGCCAACGGCCGCGTGGTAAATCTTTTTTAGTCAACGGACCTAAAGTTACACAGTCTACCCTAACAACATCATAACCCAAATGTTCAAAAATGGTTCTAATAACACTGTTGCCGGTGTGTTTTATTTTTAAACCTACTTCGCTTTTTGGAGCGTTATCTACATAGCTTATTTCGTCTACCGTAATTTGCTTGCCATCTACGGTAAGACCGTCCTTAATTTTTTTAAGATGCTCGGCTTTTAAGTTTTTATCGAGTTCAATATGAAATAGCCTTGGAATTCCTCTTTTTAAGAATTTTTGTACAAATTCTTCGTCATTGGTAAATAGCAATAAGCCGGTTGCATTTCTACCCAAACGACCAAAAGGCTTTATTTTTGCCGTTGTTGCATTGGCTACTAAATCCATTACTGTCATCCCTTTAGCATTGCTATCTGTAGTTGCAAAACCTTTGGGTTTGTTTAATACAATATAGGTGTTGGGTTCGGGGTTTAAGCGGCGGCCATCAAAACGCACATCGTCTGTAAGCTGTACTTTGTAACCCATTTCGTTTACAATTTTTCCGTTTACCGAAACGAGTCCCGTTGCAATAAAAGTATCGGCTTCGCGGCGCGAACACACTCCACTATTTGCAATGTATTTATTTAATCGAATACCATCCTGTGCATTCTTCTTTTTTATTTCTTTCACCGGCTTTTCACGTCGGCCAATTTCTTTTCCGTTTTTGTCAAAACGCAATTTTGGTTTGCTAGCCGCAGAAGCTGGATTAGCTGTTTTTTTACTTTTAAATTCAGATTTTAAAGGAGCATTTCCTCGCGCACTACTTCTCTTTCGTTGATTATTAGATCCACGGCCCGAAGCTTTTCCTCTACCTTGATTATCTTGTCTGCTCATAATAAATTTTTTGCAAAGGTAATGAAATAAAGATGGCTTTTACATATTTACTATTTCAGTAAAACAATAAATTTTGCGAATGACAAAACCTTGATTTTTACGAAATAATCTGCTGTAAAATAGCGAGATAATCCGATCGATTTTTAATAAAATCCCGCTCCGAAATATCGATAATTTTTATGTTTTCGGAATGTTGATTTTTAATAAATTCTAAGTAACCCGAATTTAATTTCTGAAGATATTCGGCTTCAATACTCTGCTCGTATTTTCGGCCACGCTTTTTAATGTTTGCCAATAACCGCTCTGTATTTTGGTACAAATAAATATACATATCGGGCTTAGGAACCTCTTTATGCATCATTTGAAAGAGCTTTTTATAAAGCGAATATTCTTCGTTAGGCAACGTAATGCTAGCAAAAATCAACGATTTATTTACGTCGTAATCTGCAACAACCGAGTCTTTAAACAAATCAAATTGCGTAATATCGTCCACCAATTGCTGGTAACGATCTGCCAAAAACGACATCTCTAACGGAAAGGCATATCGCGAAGGGTCGTTGTAAAATTTTGGCAGAAACGGGTTATCACTAAACCGCTCTAAAATTAATTTTGCATTAAAATCGGTTGCTATTTTTGTTGCTAAACTTGTTTTCCCAGCACCTATATTTCCTTCAATGGCAATGTAGTTGTATTTTGAAATTGTAAAGTCTTTCATCGGGTTTCGCAACCATTTTGATTGCTTTTGAAGCTCACTTTCATCCTGCGATTCATCTAAAATTTCTATCACATTTTTTTGAAAAGTAGGGTGCATTAAACCCGAGTTTAAATCGGCAATTGGTTGTAACACAAATTTGCGTTTGGTCATTTCGGGATGCGGAAGGGTAAGTTTTTCAGATTTAATAATTAAATCGTCAATAAAAATTATGTCGATATCAATAGGCCGCGAACTGTAATTACCGCTATTGTCGCGTATTCTTCCCAGTTTTTTTTCAATTTTTAAAACTGAATTTAATACTTCGGCGGGTTCTAAATTTACGTGCATCCACACCGCACAATTTAAAAATGGGTCTCCATTAAACCCCATGGCAGGCGTTTCGTAAACTGCCGATATTTTTAAAATACTTCCTACTTCAGTAAAAAGTAAATTTATGGCATTTTGCAGATTCTCAAAGCGATGGCCCATGTTACTGCCAAGCGATAAATAGACGTTATGTGAGGGAAGCGATTGGTCCAAGAATTTAACATTTAAGACGAAATTAAGGAAAAGAAAAAGACTACCAAGTAAATTTGTGTGTAGATATAAATTTTAGCAAAAAACAGTTTTTTAAGCCCTTGTTTTAAAAGGAATTATCAAAAATAAATTTAACGACAATTTTATGAAGAAAGCACTAAAAATATTTGGAATCGCAATAGGAATAATAATATTATTACTCATTGCAGCGCCATTTATTTTTAAAGGTAGTTTGGAAAAAATGTTGTTGCGAACCATCAATCAAAACCTCAATGCAACCGTTGCTTGGAACGATTTAGATTTAAGCCTTTTTAGCAGTTTCCCAAATGCATCTTTGCAGCTAAATGACTTTAGTGTAATTAACAAAGCTCCGTTTGAAGGAGACACACTAGCTCGCGGAAAAAGCCTAAAATTGAATATGGGTGTTATGCAACTTTTTAAAAAATCTAACGAGGTGGTACAAATAGATGCAGTTGCTATAAACGAAGCTTTTGTAAACATTAAAATTGACTCGGCAGGTAACAATAATTACGACATTGCTATTAAAAAAGACGCGCCAATAACCACCGTTGAAACGGAGCCAAACAGCGGATTTACCTTTGATTTAAAACAATATGAAATTAGCAATTCGCAAATAAATTATGCCGATAACTCTATAGACACCTATTTTATTTTAACCAAAGTTAATCATAGAGGAAATGGAGATTTTTCGCAGGAAATAAGCAATTTAAACACAAATACCGAAGCGTTTGCAACCTTAAAAATTGACGATACCGAGTATTTAACCAAGAATAAAATAGCACTGGACGCTATTTTTAAAATGGATTTAAAAAACCAGAAATACACCTTTCTTGAAAATAGCGCAAAGATTAACGAGCTTCCGTTAACTTTTGAAGGTTTTGTAAAAGTAAACGAAAATAACAACGAAATTGACCTAACTTTTAAAACCCCTTCTTCAGACTTTAAAAACTTTTTAGCTGTAATTCCCAAGGCTTATGTTAAAGAAATAAGCAATGTAAACACCACGGGAAATTTTACGGTAAATGGCAAATTGCAAGGCATAATAGACGACACTCACATTCCAACCATGGATATAAAAATTGCTAGCAACAATGCTTCGTTTAAATATCCAGATTTACCAAAAACAGTTGAAAACATTACTATTAACGCACAGTTATTAAATGAAACTGGCTTGTTAAAAGACACCTATTTAAACATTTCAACGTTTACTTTTAAAATTGATAATGAACCGTTTAGTGCAAACGGCAGTATTAAAAACATGACCGAAAATCCTCTGGTAAATCTTGAAATAAAAGGTACCCTAAATTTGGCAAATATCGAAAAGGTTTTGCCCGTAGCTATGTCTCAAAACCTCAGCGGAATTTTTAAAGCAGATGTCATAGCAAATTTTGATATGGACGCTGTAGAAAAAGAACGGTACGATAAAATAAACGCTCGTGGTACGGCGAGTTTAACCAATTTTAATTACGACGCAGGATTTAAAAATGATTTAAAAGTATCAACGGCCAGTCTTGCGTTAAAACCCGGTGTTATAACCCTAAACAATCTAAACGCCACCACGGGACAAACCGATATACAAGCTTCGGGAAACATAAAAAATCTTATTCCGTTTTTAATGGGCAACCAAGATTTAAAAGGTAGGTTTGGAGTAAAATCGAATACTTTTAACCTAAACGACTTTAAAACCTCAAAAACCGAAACAACCGCAAGTAAAACGGGCAAAAGCAATGGAAATTCGCAAAAAACAGCATCTGCCGAAAGTGTAAAAATCCCAGATTTTTTAGATGCAATTTTAGATTTTGAAGCCAAAAAAGTTGTTTATGACAATCTTACCCTCCACAATGCAAAAGGCAATGCGGTAATTGTAAACGAAGCTATTACCATCAATAATTTTACCTCAGATATTTTTGGCGGAAATATCGCCTTATCGGGGAATGTTTCAACACAAAAAGCAACCCCTACCTTTGCGATAGATTTAGACTTGAGTAAAATTGATATCGATCAATCTTTTGAAAATCTCGAAATGTTTAAGTTTTTGGTTCCTATTGCCAAAGCCTTGCACGGAAGCCTAAACACTAAATTTGAATTAAATGGCGAACTTACAAAAGATTTATCTCCTAAGCTCTCAACGCTTGCCGGTACTGCCTTGGCGCAAATAATTACCGCCGAAGTTGATCCACAAAAAACGCCATTACTTTCGGCTTTGGGCAATAAAGTTTCTTTTTTAAATATCGACAGACTTAGTCTTCGCGATGTAAGTACCAATTTCAATTTCAACAATGGAAAAATTGAAGTAAAGCCATTTAATTTTGATGTAAAGGGAATTGATGTTGCCGTTCAGGGTACTCACGGCTTGGACAAATCGATAGATTACAACCTAACTTTAGATGTTCCCGCGAGGTATTTAGGGAGCGAAGTTACCAAACTTCTTCAAAAATTAGACCCGCAAGAGGCTGCTGCCACCAGCGTGGCGATTCCAGTTAATTTAAAAGGAAGTTTTTCAAACCCGAATATTTCAGTAAATACCCAAACAGCTATAAACGCTTTAACTAAAAAGCTTATAGAAAAACAAAAAGATAGACTTATTGACAAAGGCACCGGAATTTTAGAAGATGTTTTAACCGGAAACACCACCAAAACCGACACTACAAAAACTAATACAAATACTAACAATCAACAACAAACCACCAAGCAACAAAACACGCAAATAATAAAAGATGTACTCGGTGGAATTTTAGGGGGTAAAAAGAAAAAAGCTGACAGTATAACTACTGGAAATTAGCTACTTAACCGAAATTGAAACCACGTTCCCTTCGTTACTTCTAACGTTAAACACAGTATTGTCTTCAAAAATTAAATACTGCCCTTTAATTCCTTTTAAAACGCCTTGGTAAAAAGGAGTTTTTGTAAGATTTAACGATTTGGGCTTTTTGGGATACGACAATACGGGAAAATGTAAGTTTGTTTCTGCGTTATTTTCTAAATAATATTCAATTGCCTCTTGGGGAATGTATTGTTTTAATTTATCTCGCCACGCGACTAAGTCTTCATCTTCAATTTCATTTTTAAGCATGGTACGCCAATTGGTTTTATCGCTCACGTGCTCTTTTAAAGCTTTTTCAGTAATACCCGCCAGATATCTATTTGGGACCTCAACAATTTCAATAGCTTCGTGGGCACCTTGATCTATCCATCGCGTGGGTATTTGGGTTTTTCGCGTCACCCCTACTTTTACGCTACTACTATTGGCAAGGTAAACAATATGCGGTTGCAACTGCACTTTTTTTTCGTATTCTAAGTCGCGGTCTTCAATATCTAAATGTGCCTGACTTAATTCGGGATTAATTATCCAAGCTGCTGCTTGGGGAATTTCAAAAAAACAATCGTAACAAAAACCTTGGCGATATATTTTCTTTTCGAGTTTGCAATTTAAACACTGGTAACGCAAAAAATTAATCGCTACAGTTTTGTTGAGTAGCTGATTTACGTTTAAAAAATCATTTTCAAAAATTAAGTAATATTGAATAGGCGAACCGTTTTCGGTTTGCATTTTTGTAAGCACTCCTTCGTAATTCATTTAAATAAATAGTTTTATGGCAATTTTCTTTTTAAGAACTTAATTGTGAAAAGGTGTTCAAAAAAAGGAACTTTTGTAATTATAAAAATGTTATTTTTATACCATAAAGATAGCAGAAAAATATGCCAATCCCCTTTGTAAATTCCGTTGCTTCTTGGTTTTTAAAGAAAAGATTTCATCAAATAGACCTTTTTTTAAAGTATCCTATTGAAGTTCAGGAAGAACTACTTTTAAATTTACTTCAAAAAGCAAAACACACAGAGATTGGCACGCAATACGATTTTGCATCTATTAAAACCTACCGAGAATTTGCCGATAGGTTACCCGTTATTACATACGAAGAAAACGAACCTCAAATTGAACGCGCTCGAAAAGGTGAGAGCAATATTTTTTGGCCAACCCCAATAAAATGGTTTGCAAAATCTAGTGGAACAACCAATGCCAAAAGTAAGTTTATACCCGTTACCAATGATTCTTTGGAGAATTGCCACTATGCAGCAAGCAAAGATTTGTTGTGCATGTACCTCAACAACAATCCCGATGCTCAATTATTTTTAGGAAAAAGCTTAAGACTGGGGGGCAGTAAACAACTTTACCAAGAAAACGGAACTGTATTTGGCGATCTTTCGGCAATATTAATAGACAATATGCCTTTTTGGGCAGAATATAGTAGCACGCCGAGCAATGAGGTTTCGCTAATGGGCGATTGGGAAACCAAGATGCAGGCTATTGTAAATGAAACAATAAAGGAAAATGTAACTAGTTTGGCAGGCGTACCTTCGTGGATGCTGGTTTTGCTGAATAATGTAATGGAAACCACAGGCAAGAGCAATTTGTTTGAGGTTTGGCCAAACTTAGAAGTTTACTTTCACGGAGGGGTAAATTTTGATCCGTATATAGATCAATACGATAAATTGTTACCTAAAAATGATTTTAGGTATTATGAAATCTATAATGCTTCGGAAGGTTTTTTTGCCATCCAAGATCGCAATGAAAATAAAGAATTATTACTTATGCTGGACTACGGAATTTTTTATGAATTTATCCCGATGGATTGCTATGGTAGCCCAGAAGAAAAAGTAATTCCGTTAAGCGAAGTTGAAGAAGGAAAAAATTACGCTATCATAATTACCACCAATGCGGGGCTTTGGCGCTATAAAATTGGCGACACCGTGCGTTTTACTTCCACAAATCCGTACCGTATAAAAGTTACAGGTAGAACCAAGCACCACATAAATGTTTTTGGGGAAGAATTGATTATTGAAAATGCCGAAACCGCTTTGCGAAAAGTTTCACAACAAACCAATTCTGAAATTGTAGATTATACGGCGGCACCAGTTTTTATGAATGGTAAGGAAAAAGGTGCCCACGAGTGGATGATTGAATTTAAAAAAGTCCCAAAAGACTTAGGTGTTTTTTCCAATCTTTTAGATTTGGCATTACAGGAAGTAAATAGCGATTACGAAGCAAAGCGCTTTAACAATACAACGCTAAATGCCCCTAAAGTACATCCCGCACGCGAAAATTTGTTTTATGATTGGTTGAAAAATAAAAACAAATTGGGTGGCCAACACAAAGTACCTCGCCTCTCAAACACTCGCGATTTTTTGGAAGAGCTTTTAATTTTAAACAAGCCCTCTTAACACGCTTTTCACATTTCTTTAACAAAAGAAATTTACAGCATATCGAGAATATTATTCTGTTCGTCGACTAAAAAAATGTCGCCTTGTATTTTATCGAATTTCCCCGACGTTCAACTAAAAGTGTTATAAGCGATTGCTTTACTATGTACTTTTGTAATATAAAATTTACAGATTATTAAAAAATGAAAAGCAAGTTTTACATCGCATTATTTATTACTTTCTCTGTGTTATTATCGTCATGTGCTACCACAACAGCAATAAAAACTGAGGATGTAGCGGGGTACAATCTAAAAAGCAAAAAAGAGAATATGCAAAACAAAATTTTGCCGAAAAAAAACAAAACTATTTTTGCAACACCATAGAAAACTAACTAACCCACATAAAGAAAACCTCGAGGATAATCTTCTCGAGGTTTTTGCTTTTAGTTAGCGGGATGTTTTTAAAAAATATTATTGAAACTTTATTAAAGCCAACAAGGTCATTGCGTATTATCCAAGGTAGATTTATTAAGATTGAACGCTCCGGTTATAGTTTTCTTTACAGTAGGATCGGCAGTACTTACCATTTCAGCGCTAAAAGTGCCCACAAGTATTCCATACCCACTGTCGTACTCCGTAATTTCAATAGTTCCATTGGAGGAACTAATAAACGAATAGGTATATGTCGTTTCATCCAAAATATATATTGAGTTAGATTCAAAACATTGTATTGCAACATGGTTTGGATCACCAGAAGTAAGAATATAATTTCCTGTAGAATTTACACCTATTAGATAGATAAATAAACTTCTGTTAGCATCAGTGTTAACTGATAAATTCCAATTGTTATCATTGGAGGGACATCGCTGAAAATTTAATGTATACAAACCAAATCCTCCGCCTTAGGCATAATGCGGCTCTATAGTCTCACCATTAAATGCCGCCTCAAAAAAGTTCTCTTCTTTAACACATTCTTGTTCATCTTTATTATCATCATCCTTGTTGCAGGCAGTGGCCATTAAAGCGAATATTACAAACAGTTTTAATATCATCTTTTCTTTCATTTTTTCATTTTTTCATTTTTTCATTTTTTCATTTTTTCATTTTTAAAAATTATCTTTCTATTTTTATGTGTTTTGTTGCCTGAATTCCTTTGTTTCCATAAATCTTGAGGATATAGATGCCTTCAGGTATATTATCGACGTCAAAGATTATGGTATTGTTGCTCATAGTGTGGCTTGCTGCTTTTTTCTGTCCAAACATATCGTACAACACAGCACCAATTGCGTGAGTTTCGCTTTGGGTATTGGTAATGGTTATCATATCCTTTGCAGGAACGGGATAGACCACAAAACTCTCTATGGGTTGGGATCGTCCCCCATCTTCAACAATAATGAAACGTACAGGGGTAAATACTTGGTTGCCGCACTCATCGGTAATCGTGAACCTAAAATCAATGACCGAATCAAAATTTTTGTTCATATAATGGAAGACCAAAGTGCTACCGCTCGAAGACCAACTGTCCAGCGAATTATCATTGTCGGCCCAAACGGTCGCCGTGGCAG